>Ga0194115_10000870_pt1 | contig 41371 bp, 31 predicted proteins | sample TA2MahsurfametaG_3_FD_148656 | JGI IMG/M metagenome (GOLD analysis project Ga0194115, IMG submission 148656) | Freshwater microbial communities from Lake Tanganyika, Tanzania - TA2015002 Mahale S4 surface | ecosystem: Environmental > Aquatic > Freshwater > Lake | place: Tanzania: Lake... | reverse complement strand
TGGTCTTAAAATTAAAGTTGAAGTAAGCCCAAGTGATACGGACGATGTTTGGCATTATGATAGTCAAATTATTCCCGAGTTATCTGTACCAACTAGTGGATTTAACCATACTAAAGCAAGCGCAATTGGACCTTGGCGCAGAGCGCGTGTTGTGATTATTCACAATGGATTTACTGCCGGTTCTTTTAAACTATACGCTAACGGGAGATAATCATGGGTAAGATGAAAATGGGTAGCGCGGGTGCATCAAAGACCATTGTGTCTCCCGAACAACCTAAAACAATAACTATTGAAGAAGTTGTTGAACAAGTTATTGAAATTCCTAAACCAATTACTAAAGAAGTTATTGTTGAAATACCTAAACCAGTTTATAAAATTGTTGAAGTTGATGAAGTTGTACAAAAACCTAAAATTAAAGTTGAAGAAGTGCAACAAACTGTTATTAAACCCATTTTCAGTATTAAACAAGAAACCATTATTTTAGATCAAATGCAGAAAAAACTTGAAGAATCTGTTGCAATTGCGACAAACAAACTACAAACATTAAATGTTCAATCCATTGAACAAACTGTCGGTAATAATGAACTTCGTGCAGAAGTTAAACATCTTAAAACTGAATTGCATGTTGTAAAAATTTGTGCAGTTGTTTCTGTTGTAGTTGGAATTGTTGCCGCGATAGCCTCAATATTGGGGTAAAACATGGCTGATAAAAAAAGTAATCCGGCTCAAATTACACAAGCTGTATTTAATCCCGATAATCAATCAATTCATGTTCATGATGTTACTAATTTGCTTCCTAGTTCATACGACGAAATGCTATTAACATACGTTAATACAAATACTGACCCATCGATTGTTACTTATAGATTAAATAATCTAACAGTAGCTATAATCGCATTTGAATACGACAGTAGAGGAAGGGTCATTCGTGTTTATCGGCAAAGCTAAAAATATACTTATTAAAACTATTCCTGGTACTATTGGACCAATACAATTAAGTCCTGGTAATTCCGGGGATTCACAAATCACATCACATGTTATATTGGCAGAGTTGCGAATGGAGGAAGGTGGAGAACTTATCATTGAGGATGGCGTAGATTTACTTGTTGCTGAAAGCTCAAGTTCTTGTTATTTAATGGTTAGTGGCACTATTCGTTATGAGGTCTAACCAATGGCGAGTTCAATTCGGCTAACAACATCAGGCACGCCAGATATACCTCCTGCGGGTTATGCGCGCATATTTGTTGAAGAATTTGAAGGTAAAATTTATTTAAAAATGATTAGACCTGATGGGTCTATTGAAGTTTTCGGCACTCTTAATTCCCCATTAGACATTACTCAAGGTGGTACCGGCGTAACTTCTTTTCCAGAAATTGGTCAGTTTTTAATCGGGACATCGACTGGTTATCGCATTGGTGATATTACACCGGGTAACGGTATTAATATTGTAAAATCTGATACTGAATTTGAAATTAGCGCAACCTTATCTAATCTTGATTTGGTAATGCCAGAAGAATTAGATGTTGAAAAAACCGAAATTGATTCACAGACAACATTAACGGTAACTAAAAAATCACAATCTAAAAATTTAATTTATGCATCTCCAGTTGATGAAGATGGTATCCCATCATTTCGTTTTATTCAATTGGAAGATTTACCCGATATTCCAATTAGTAAAATTATTGATCTTATTGAAACAATTAGAGCAGAATCTCTTCTCATTCCCGTTAATTCGGATGATATTAACCATGAATACGATAGTGTTGCAAAAACATTAACATCTACTTTAAAAGCAACAAATGTTACAGCCGGTCAATATGGTGCAGTTACTAAAACTTTACAAATAAGTGTAAAAGCTGACGGTAGGCTTGATGAACTTAGTGAATCTGTTATTGCAATACCTTCTACACAAATTACAGATTTTAATGAAGCGGTACAAAATCAAGTTGGTATATTAATTGTTGATTCCATTAGTATAAATGCTGAATATAATGATTATGAAAATACACTTAAACTTCATGTAAATGAAGAAACGCTGATAACAACTAATATTTCAGAAAATGAAAATGTTCGCGCACCCACCAGTCAGTCTATTAAACAATATGTTGACGATCTAATTGATGCAGAACGAACCGCAAGAATAAATCAAGATACTAGTCTTCAATCATCGATTACCGCATTAGAAACACAAGTTGGTGACAATTTACAACAAGCTTTAGATGATATAAATACTGCAATCGCTGAAGAAATTTCTGAAAGAATTGCAGCCGACAACGCATTAGATGAACGACTTGATATTGTGCAAGGTACTGGTGAAGGTTCTATTACTAAAGCAAAATTAGATGCACAATCTTATGCCGATAATATAACAATTGCAGAAAAAAATAGAGCAGAATCCGCAGAATCCGCACTCGATGCAAGATTAGATATTGTACAAGGTTCTGGTCAAGGATCTATTGTTAAAGCTCAATTGGACGCACAATCCTATACAGATAATGCGGTTCTTGTTGAAAAAAACCGTGCTGAAAATATTGAAAATCAATTACAAACACAAATTGATAACGTTGTTGAAGATCTTGCTCAAGAGGTTTTAGACCGGACAGCCGCAGTATTGAATGAAAAAGATCGAGCAATTGCTGTAGAAATAGGATTTCATAATAGATTAAATACTATCGAAGGTATTGGACCGGGTTCAATAGTTAAAGCTGAAACTGATGCAAAATCATATGCTGATGGAATTGTTTTAACAGAAAAAACTAGAGCAGAACTCGCAGAAAATAACCTTGATGATAAAATTACTAACGTTGTTAATAATTTAACACTTGAAATAACAAATAGAACAACCGCAGATAATACTCTGCAACAAAATATTAATAATGAAACTACTGCTCGACTTGCAAGCGAAAGCACACTATTAAATAGTGCAAAAAGTTATACCGATACTAAAGTTGCTAATCTTGTAAATTCTGCACCGCAAGTTTTAGATACTCTTAAAGAATTATCAGATGCTTTAGGTGGAGATGAAAATTTTGCAGCTACAGTTGCAGGTCAAATTGGTACAATTGAAACTAATTTAACCAATGAAATTAATACTAGAACATCACAAGATACTATTCTTCAAAATAATATAAATGCTGAAAAAACTAGAGCAGAAACTGCAGAACTGCAATTAACAACTGATTTAAATACAGAACGCAACGAAAGACTTGCAAAAGATAATGAACTAAAAGGTGATATTGACCAAGAAGTAGAAGACCGCATTGATGCAATTGCACAAGAAGTAATAGATAGAAATGCAGCTATTCAAACGGCAGTGACTCAATCTATTATTCCTCGTACAGACGTTACATATGACTTAGGTAGTCCTCAATTTCGCTTTAAAGATTTATATCTTAGCGGAAATAGTATTATTCTTGGCGATGCAACTATTAGTTCAAATCAGGGAATTGTTGATTTACCTGAAGACGCAACAGTTAATAATGTTCCTATTGCAACTACTGAATATGTTGATCAAGAAATAACCACAGAACGAAATGCAAGAATTGCACAAGACGGTATTCTTCAAGATAATATTGATACAGAAGAACAAAGTAGAATTAATGCGGATGATATTTTACAAGACAATATCGATGCCGAAGAACTTTCTAGAATTAATGCCGATAATACACTTCAAGATAATATTGATAATGAACGCGATGCTCGTATCGATGCTGACACTTTGCTTGATGGCAGATTAGATATTATTGAAGGGCTGGATACAGTCGAAGGTTCTATTAAAAAAGCGCTTAAAGACGCTAAAGCTTACACAGATCAACAAGTTGGTATTGAAGAAGATGCAAGAATCTCCGCCGACAATAATCTTCAAGAACAAATTGATGATGAAATAACCGCAAGAGAAAACGCAGATTTTGTACTTGATGGAAAAATTACAAATGAAACAACTGCACGGCAAACTGCTGTTACTACCATAAATGGTAGATTAGATGTTCTTCAGGGTGATGTTAATACTGTTGGTTCTGTTGCAAAAGCGGAAAGTGATGCAAAAACTTATGCTGACACCAAAATTGCAAATTTAGTTAATAGCGCTCCAGAAGTTTTGAACACTTTAAAAGAATTAGCTGATGCTTTGGGAAATGATGCTAATTTTGCTACAACAATTTCTGAGCAATTTGGAATAATAACTAATTCTATTACTACCGAAATTAATGACCGACAAACAGCGGATGCGTTATTAATTCCTTTATCCCAAAAAGGAACTAACTCAGGCGTTGCAACATTAGATTCTGAAGGCAAGATTCCTGCATCACAATTGCGAATTAATGACGTTGTTGTAAATTCAACATCCGGATCTGAAACAGATAAAGCCCCATCGGTTAACGCAATTAAATCGTATGTTAACGATGTAGTTACATCAGAAGCAAATATTAGACAGACACAAGATAATGCTTTAATCCAGAAATTAAATGTTATTGAAGGCACTGGACCTGGATCTATTATTAAAGCTGAAATTGATGCAAAAACATATGCTGATTCTAAAATAAGCGAATTGGTAAATGGAGCACCTGATTTATTAAATACATTAAACGAATTAGCTGCAGCAATTGGAAATGATCAAAGTTTTATAACAACAATTAATTCTTCAATCAACTCTCTGCAAACGTCGATTTCTGGGGAAATTACTAATCGACAAGTTGCTGATACTCAAATTAATTCAACAATTTCTGCTTTAGAAAACTCTTTAACTTCGGATATTAATACTAAATTTACAAGTTTACAAAATAATTTAACAACTGAACAAAATAATAGAATTTCTGCAGACAATGCATTACAAAGTGCAATTACTCTACTTCAAACACAAATCAGTTCAGATACACAAGCCCGTCTAGATGAATTAACTACTGACCTTGGAAATGAAACCAATACCAGAATTGCAGCAGATCAACAGATTAATCAAAGACTAGATACCTTTTTTGCTAATTCATCTCAAGATTTAAATACATTGGCAGAAATTGAACAAAGATTTGAATTATTTGAGTCCGGAAGTGCATCGACTGCTGGTCAATTAGCAGCGTTTCGTACCGAAGTTAATACAAAAATTAATGTAGACCTTGCAAATATTCAAGCGTTAATTGGAATTGAAGCAGATGCGCGAGTTGCAGAAATTAATAGAATTTCTAATAATATTAGCGCAAAACGTGAACGATTTGATTTAACGCCATCTATGATAAATGGACCAATTGAATTGCTTCATGTTCAAAATATTTCTAAAATTATGCCTAATTCTATTGTCGCATTTATTGATAGACTTGGTATTTTTGAAGAATTAGATTTTAATTTGCAAAATACAATCGATAATAAGGTTATTTTAACATTTACGCCAGAAATCTTAACAATATTAGATGGCACGGAGGTGTTAAGGATGACTTATTTGAAAAAAGAATAACAGTTAAAAAAAAGCATCACAAACACTTTAAAATACGTTTTACGCAAGTTATATATATTAAGCCGGAATGAACCGGTATAAATAAAGGGAATTAAATATGTCAACTCGAATTAAAGGTAAATTTATTGAATCCAGTACATTGAATGGTGAAAAAATTGAACTTAGTGGTTCTGGAAATGCAGCATCGCTTCGTTATAAAGATGATTCTGGTAATATACACTCGGTAATCCAATGGAACGCCGCTGCTGCGGTGCCTGAATACAAAGCCAGTGGTGCAGGTTCAGCGTCTAAGTTTGCATCGCAAACTTTTGTAACCAATATTACCGACACTAAAGCAGCTACTGCGGATGTTCTTACTAAAGCGGTTTATGTTGACGCAGATGGTAAAATCTTGGAAGCTAAACTTCCTGATTCTGCATTAACCGAATCAGACTTGCTTTCTAGCGGAAAAATCAAATCCCAATTTATTCCAGATGAAGTTGTTCTTGAAAGCGAAATTCTTAGTGCAGGTAAATTGAAAGCAGAAGTATTACCTAATGATATTATGCTTGAATCGGAATTTACTTCAGGTGGATTGATTCTTTCGTCAAAACTTGAATCTGATGTTATGCGCGAAGCGTCATTTGTAAGTGGCGGTCTTGTGCGCCAAGACAAGATTGCTGCAGAAATTACAAGAGACTCCGAAATTATGGACGCAGATGGAAAGTTTCTTACAAGTAAACTTCCTGCTCTTGCAATTACTAGTGTTAGCGTTGTTGCGTCGATTGCAGCACGTGATGCACTTACCGCACAAGAAGGTGATATTGCTGTAGTTGAAATTTCTGGCGAACCAACAAGATCTTATATTAAAAACAGCGCGGGTGAATGGAAAGAACTGATTACGCCTGGTGTAGTTACTTCTGTAAATGGTCAAACTGGCGCGGTAAGCTTGAACACAAGCCAAGTTAGTGAAGGTACTAATCTTTATTATACCGATGCTCGATTTAATAGCGCGTTTGCTGCAAAAACCACATCGGACTTGGTAGAAGGTTCAAATCAGTATTTTACAGATGCAAAAGCACAATCTGCTGCAGTTGTTAATAGTTCTGCTGGCTCTGAAACTAGCAAAGCTATGTCCGTTTCTGCTGGAAAATCATACGCAGATGGCAAAATTAAAGTTGCCGCTGATGTTGCGTTGGAAGCTGAACAAAGTGATGCACACGCACCGTCCGTTAAAGGTATGAAAGATTGGGTTTATGCAAAGGCTCGTGTTCTTAGCGTTAACGGTCAAGAGGGTGCAGTTACGCTCGATGCTGATGACATTAGCGACGCATCAACTACTAACAAGTTTTTTACAGAAGCTCGCGCACTTGCGGCAATTACAGGAGCAGCAAGTTCAATTAAGACTGCGGATTTGACTGCATCTAAAGCACTTGTGTCCGACGCTAATGGCAAGGTTGCAGCGGCATCTTTGGATAGTTCTAAGTTGGCTCACTTGTCTGATGTTACAAGTGCAATTCAAGCGCAGTTGGATGCAAAAGCTGCTAAATCTGCAATTAATGCAGCAGTTAACGCATTGAATGCCAAAGAAGAAAAAGTTATTACCGCTGGTAATAGCGCAACTTACTTTGTTAAATTCCCGCTTGCTGCTAAACCAGCTGCTAATTCAGTTGTTGCATCGGTCGGTCGCCTTATGCTTCAAGAAGGCGTTGACTATGATGTTGCTGAAGTTAGCGGTAGTTGGCAATTGACCTTTAAGGGGTCAATCGTACAAGGTCAAGATGAAGCGCTGGAACTTGGTGACCATATTCATGTTAAATACATGAAAGAATTGGCACTTGCTTAATCTAGTGTTGTAATTTAAAAATTACCCTTCTATCGGTAACGGTAGGGGGGTTTTTTATTGTTCATTATCTAATATGATGCTAATATTAATATGGTAAAGGAGCATGAATATTATGTCAAACTTTAACCAGGTTTATGTTAAGGGTGATATTACTAATATTGCAGAAGATGCGTCATCGATTTATTTAATTGGTAACGATATCGCAGTTCAACCTGTATCATTAGGTAGTCCATATAATAGAATAATTAATTCAACTGGACAAAGTTCTTCATCGATTAACACAGACGGCCATGTTTATGGTCATGTTATACATAATAACTATTTATATATTTGGGGAAATTTTACAAAAGTTAATGGAGTTACTCGATATAACTTAGCTAAATTAAATGCACAAACATTAGAACTTGATTTAACTTTTAATCCGACCGAGATTTATACTCCATTTCAAAGACCATATTTATGCGGATTAATTTTAAGTGGATATTTATATTTAGGTTACAATGCAAGTGGTTCATTTACCGGTTTAGTTGAAGTTAACTTAACAAGTGGTCATAGAATAAGACAATTAGGTACTACTTCATATCTCGACGGAACTGGTTTATCAAGATCTTTTGAACATATTGCGACCGATGGTCAAAATATTTTTGTTGGTGGAAGTTTTCATATAAGTTTAAGCGTCGGACATAATGAATATCAAACTAAACACCTTGTAAAAATTAATAGAGTTACTGGTGGAGTTGATACTAATTTCGTTCATAATTTACCCTTTAGTCCAGTTGTAAATAGTAATTATGTTGGCCAATTGATAACATCATTAGCCGCAGACAGCACGGGTTTATATGTAGGCGGGACTTTTAATGGATATTTAAAAAAACTAAATAATTTAAACGGGAATACAATATGGACAATTCAAACGCTAACTCGTGTAAATGATAATTATGTTGGCCAATTTATAACAAAGATACAAATAGATCCAACTGGATATTATTTATACGCATGTGGTGGTTTTGATAAACATAATAATCAACCAATTGGAGGTTTACTTAAAGTAAGCGCATCAACTGGGTTAAAAAACGATTCATTTCTTCAACAATTTTCTTTAACTTCTTTAAAAAATTCAAGAGGTATCTACGGAAATGATACTGCTGGGGAAATATTAGATTTTAGTTTTGATAATAATAATAATTTATATATTTCTGGTAAATTTACTGAAATTACAGGCGGAACCTCGATATTTCTAACAACTCATTCAACTATAGATTTTGCAAAAATTGATACAATATATGGAAGACCATTAAATAATTTTATAAGTAATGGAACATACTATAATTCCTATCCTAAACTTGGTGTAATAAATAATAATAACATTTTTATTTATCGTATTGACACTTACGGTGGTAGACCCCCAAATAAACTTGTTAAATTATTAAAAGAAACCGGATTAGAAGACACAACTTTTAATATTAGTTTTCAATTTACTCCAACAAAACCATATTATAATGCAAAAATTCAAAAATCTGCAATATATCAACAAAATTTGTATATATTTCATAATGATCTTTCTAAAATAAATAATGTATCTGTTGGTAAATTTGTTAAAATAAATTTAACAACAAAATCTGTAGATACAACTTTCTTTACTTCTTTCGATATACCAACTGGTCTTTTTGCTATGCATGCAGATGAAAACGTTTTGTATATTGGTGGTAACTTTTCATTTGCACATAATCAAACTAATTATATGAAATTTGCAAGAATAGACACAAATACTGGAAATTTACTTAATAATTATTCTGTAAATATTAATACAGGTTATATTAATTCAATTAAAAGTAATGGCAATGATCTTTATATAGCGGGGCAAATCACCGAGTTCAATTCATCGCCAGTTAATCGAATTGTAAAATTTAATAAATTAACTGGTACTAGAGATAGCAACTTTTCTATACCACCTAGCATCAATGGTTCTGTTACAAACATACGTTTATCAGATAATTCGTTGTATGCAAGTGGAGATATGTACACAGAAAATGTAGCTAAACGCATTGTTAAATTAAATTTAAATTCTGGTTTAATAGATTCTAATTTCTTATCGCCATATTCAGTTCATACACAAATAATTGCTACATTTGAAATTGATTTACAAAAAAACTATTTATTTGTTGATAAATGGGGCGGAAATATTGATATACTTGACGCCAATACTGGAACCTTTACAAATTCCCAACTTCCACAGACAATAAAGACCTTTCCGACTGGGAGTATGTTGGTCAGTGACGGTAAATTATATACTAATTCAACTAGTTCTTCATTTTATGGCAACTTAACAACATATAGTACTTCTACAAATTTACTTGCAGTTCCTGGACCAGATAATATTATATTAAATCCTTCTCAAGTTTTAGAAAATAGTTCAGAAAATACACAAGTTGGTATTTTAAGTGTTAATGGCGGGACTGCACCATTTATCTTTGAAATGATTTCAGGAAACGGTGATACAGATAATTCTAGTTTTATTATTAATAATAATATTGTTAGAGTTGCTAGCGGTGTAAATTTAAATTATGAACTAAAAAATATATATTCAATAAGAGTAAAAGTCACTGATTTCGAAAATTATACATTTCAAAAAAATCTAACAATAAATATAACAGATGTAAATGAAATACCTATTGATATATCTCTTTCTAATAATTCAATTTTTGAAAATAGTGCAATAAATACAACAATTGGTATTTTAAATGGTATAGATCCAGATTCTAATTCATTAACATTTTCTATTATTTCGGGAAATAATAATTTTAACATCAATGGAAATACATTACGTTCTTCAATTATCTTCGATTATGAAACTTTATCAACTCATAATGTAACTATTAGAGCTACAGATTCTGGTGGTTTATATATAGATAAACAATTTACAATTCATGTATTAAATGTAAATGAAGCACCTACTAATATATTATTATCATCTAATACAATTGCGGAGAATAGCCCAGTTAATACTGGTATTGGTATATTGACTGGAAACGATTCCGATTTAAATGATAATTTATCATTTAGTGTTGTTGTTGGTACATCTAATTTTAACATCAATGGAAATGAGTTACGGTCATCAGTTGTTTTTGATCATGAAAGCGCTTCTACTCAATCCGTTACAATTAGAGCTACAGATTCTGGTGGATTGTACGTCGATAAACAATTTACAATTAATGTATTAAATGTAAATGAAGCACCTACAGCTATAACAATTAGCAATTCTTCTATTTTAGAAAATAATGCAGTTGGTGATGTTATCGGAACATTATCTGCAACCGATCCTGAAAATAATTCTGTTACATTTTCGCTAGATACAGTAAATGATTATGCATCATTTTCAATTTTCGGTAATCAGTTAAAAGCCGCAACTGTTTTCAATAGAGAATTAAAAAATCTTTATACGATACGAGTGATCGCAACCGATACCTCTAATAATATATATTCTCAAAATTTAAATATTAGTATTGGTAATCGAGTTGAACCACCTCTTAATATTAGTTTAAGTTCCAATCAAATTTTAGAAAATAATTTAACAGATGCTATCATCGGTACTCTTTCGGCAATTGATCCAGAAGGTGGAACTATTGGATTTAGTGTTGTTTCAGGCGCTGATAAGTTTAATGTTGTTAGCGTTGGTGGTATTTGGAAATTAAGAGCATCTATTCCATTTAATTATTCAATACAGACTTCCCATAATGTCACAATTCGAGCAACAAATGCAAATTCTGAATACGCTGATAAAATTTTTACTATTGAAATACTTGAATATATTGAACCTGAAACTATTAATTTAACACAACAGCAATATACCGTTGCGGATAGTGGTAAAGTATATGTTGAAAGTATATATGATCCAACCATCATTGGTTTTTTGATCAATGGTGCAGCGCTAGTTCCCGGCTCTGTTGTTATTAATACAAATAGTGGACAAAAATATCTCAAATTAACAGGAAATATGACTGATTATTATCAAATACCATTAAACGCAAAACCAGAGTGGGTTTGGAGTTCTTCCGGTTATGCGATATGGCAAATTATTTAAACAAAAATGGAGCTTTTTATTGATTTTCTTCACATATTTGTTAAATTAAACTTAACATTTTGGAGAATTATATGAGTTTTGCCAAAAAATACGCAACAAGCCAACTAGGTGTTTTAGAATATAAGGGCGTATGGAACGCAAGTACAAATACTCCACAGATTACTAGTTCTGTTGGTGATAAAGGTGATTATTATATCGTTTCTATTGCGGGAAACACCAATCTTAACGGAATTACGGACTGGCAACCCGGAGATTGGGTACTTTTTTCAGGTTCAGAGTGGCAAAAACTTGATAATAGCGATTCATCGCTTGAAGGTCGAGTAAATGATATTGAAACAAATTTAAAAACACCAATTGTAACAATTTTGGAAAATTCTCCAACAGTTTATGCAGATGGTCAACCACCAAGTCCCGATAGTAACTATAGAGACGGTTGGTATTTCCGTAATGCTGGACCGGTAAATACCATGCAAAACAAAATTAATTGGTATTTCTTTGATGGTCAAACAGAAAACGTAAATCTTGGCGATTTGAGCGCATATTGCGTTATAACTTTTGATAGTGTTGCTGATAGACCACATTTGGTTGTTTATACAGTTCCAACCGCTAGTGGAAATGTGGCATCGTGGTATAAATCGAGAACTGTATACGTTTCTTCAGTTACACCATTAACAAATGTTAAATATTTAATGTATTTTGGTCAAGATCCTAAAGTTCATCCTGAATTACCACGATTGTCTATGGTAGTTTCAACTGTTTCCGCTGGAACGCAAGCTCCAACAGAACGAGTATTAACCGTTGTTCTCGGGTCAAATTCGGGTTCACCCATTAATGCAACTGCATTTCTAGCAGAATCTTTGGGTATCTATACACCTAATATTAAAAGAAAAATTGAATTAGAAATTAGAAAAACGACAAAAGCAGAATTTACTACTGAATCAAACGCTCGTGTAGCAGCCGATACTTTGCAGACAAACAATCTTAACGCCGAAATCAATGCGCGACATGCAGCGGATGCTGTATTACAGACAGATATTGATACAGAGAAAAATAGAGCGCTTTCTGCCGAACAAAATATACAAACGGATCTTAATATTCAAAAATCTCGCCTAGATATAATGGATATTATTGATACTACTCCAGATGTTTTAATTTACGAAAACTCACCATCGGTGTATGCAGATGCTAGACCACCAACTCAAGACCCAAACTATAGAGTTGGGTGGTACTTTAAGAATCTTGGTCCAGTAGGTAATGCAAGTCAAAACAAAATTAATTGGTATTTCTTTGATGGAACCGTCGAAAATATTAGCGTAGCTAATTTTAGCGCATACGCGGTTATTACAATGGATTCTTTATCAAGCAAACCGTTTTTTGGTATCTATACGATGCCAACAGGCTCTGGGGACGCCGCATCTTGGTATAAATCTCGTAGATCATTTGTTATTGCCGGAACACCGGTAATTGGTACAAAATATCTTGTTTATTATGGTCAAGACCCAAAAGTTTATCCAGAACTACCGCGTCTTACTATGACAGATTCCGGTAATTCAGCCGGTTCATTTGCATTAACTGAAAGAATTATGACTATCGCATTAAGTTCTGATAGTGGTGCCACAATAAACGCATGTCAGTTTCTTACCGAATCGGTCGGTATTTATTCACCAAACATTAAAAGAAATATTAATTTAAGAATTAGGTCATCTACTGTTTCTGATTTAAATGCCGAAATCGCAGCAAGAAGCAATGGTGATAATACAATCTTGACTGGTCTTAATAATGAAATTACTGCACGAGTTGCAGCAGATACATCTTTACAAAATTCTATTTCAACTGAAACACAACGAGCAATTGCTGCTGAAAATAATTTACAAATATTAGCAAATGAAGCTAAAGACCGTTCATTTCATACAGGTGTTCAGCTTTCTAATACAATTTCAGATTTTATAGAATCAGTTCACGATGCAGTTACATCGATAATCGGTGATAGCGACGACATTCAATTTATTTATCCAGACGAAAACGGTAAATTACAAGCGTCTTTAAAAACATCTGGTGTTCAACCGGGTGTTTATAATACATTGACCGTAGATTCAAAAGGTCGAGTTATTGCCGCAGCTAATAGTGAATCGGGGAATGTAGCACAAATTGCAAGCGTTAGTGGTAATATTAATACAACTACACTAACTTCTTTTATTGATGTTGTTGGGTTAACTACACCAAATTTGTTACCCGGTATATATAAGTTTACTTTTATGGGATTGGCTAATAGTACATCAACAACCACCGGTATTGGTGTTAAATTGGTTTCTAAAACAGCATCAATTTCAACAATATATGCAAAATACACAATAACTCAGTCTGTTCCAGGTACAACACAATCGTATCAATACGATCAAATATCTCAAAATACTAATGTCACATCAACTTCATCTGTATCAACAGCGTTTGGGTTTGTTTTAAAAGGCGAAGGTGTTGTAAGAGTTTTATCTAGTGGTACACTTGCAATACAATTTCGCTCGGAAGTTGCGGATAGTGCAGTATCATTAAATCAAGATTCTGTATTAATTTTGGAGAAATTATGATTTTAAACGGTATTCTCGTACAATCTAGATCACATCTAGATGAATTAATTAAAGATATGCCTGAAAACCTTAAACTATTTTTTATTGATATATATGAAAATAAAATTAAAGATAGTTAATAGATTTACTTAACCATATTTTTATATAAAATAATAGTATTTAAAGGGGAGGGGGGTACAAATGGCAGACACAAAAAGTAACTCAGAACAAATCATGCAAGATGTTTTGGATGTTCAAAATCAAGCATTAAAGGTAAATATTGTTGCAGGTTCAGGTGGTTCAGGGGGGAGTGTTACCGTTAATTCGCTTATTCTGAAAAATTATGGAATAGTTGGTGGTTCGGGTCAACCATCCGGATGGCTTCAATTAGGTGAATTAATTCCATATGGCGGAACAGAAACAAATATTATTATAAAATCAATTAAATTTTTTACACCATTTAATTCTGTTATAAAATTAGGAACTGTTCCATTTTATGGTAGCATAAGCAATCCCGATACATTAAATACAGTATTTGCGGTAGTTGGTCCTGGAAGTCACGATATTCCAGTAAAGATTATAGCATCAAGAGGTGGAAGTGGAAATGCAAGTGCTACAACTCTCGCTATTTCGTGTTCACAAATGACGGCATACACAGGTATTTATCAAATTAGTTTTGCTTCGTTTGTGGAAGGTTAATTATGGCTAAAGACCCGCGTTTTGATCCAAGAAAAGTACAAAAAGATGTTGCTAATAAAAGACAAAAATTAGAAAATATTGAAAGAAATTCAATAGATACAGATCATGTTCTAAATAATTCTATTACCAGTGAAAAATTAGCAAATGGTGCAGTTACTCCGGACAAAATATCGACAGATTGGCCAGTATTTGCAGGAACATTTGCGAGTTATACAACAAATAAAACAAACTATTCTCCAGCTTTAGTTCCAACATTTAATATTGGATTTAGCGTAGATGCGAGTGCGTCTACTATAACAATACAACAAGCTGGTTATTATTATGTTTATGCTCATCAGTTGGTTAATACAACTGGCGGAGTATATTTACATATTAGAAAAGACACTAATACCATTGTTCATGCATATAGCGACAACGACCATACATATGATTTAGTAGTTAGTGCATTAATTCAATGTTCGGTTGGAACAATTATCAATTTTTATTATACAGGCACAACTACGTATTCATGGGGCGGTGCTCATAGTAGCGTATCTTGTCATTTTGTTAGGCCATAATTCTTGAAGTAAGCTCAATTTATGCTACCTTTTTAATAGAAAGGGGCAATATATGGGCGATTTAATTAATCTTCAAGATAAACGTAAGAAAAAAGAACAAAATAATACCCCTATTCCTAAACCTTCTGAAATCGCAGCGGTCGAAACTGTTGATTATATGCGTCAAAAGATGTATAGTATGTCGGAAGAAAGTCGGAATCAGTTTATGTTTGTCGTCTTAACACATCTAATTAAATGGATTATTAGAAGTGGGTATTACGAAAAACCAGGAACTATGATTCTTGCTTGGGTGGAAAAGAAAATTAACGATTATTCTTCTACGGAAAAGGTAGGCAAATGACGGAATTAACAGAACTTTTTAAAGCATTTGCTTCAAAACCTGAGCTAGCGCTAGTTGCATTAATATTAGTATTAGTTGCGTATGGTTTGCAACGATTATTCAATGCAGGTTTTAAACTTTTAGGTAATCATCTTCAAAATATTGATAATAATTTCAAGAGTGTAGCAACTGACATTAGCGGTTTACGAACAGATGTAGTTAAAATCGCAGATAAACTTGAAAACCACGCAGAAATAGTGCAGAATAGATTAGAAGACATAGATCGTCGTGTTACTCGATTGGAGGATAAAAAAGATGAATGATATGAGAACAAAATCAATTGAACAATTAATGTGTGTGTTAGATGAATTACTCGGTGGTGACGTTAAAGATAGAATGAAAGAAATTTTAAATAAAGAACCTGAATCCGAAGTCGATTCAGAAAAAGAAGGTCCAATGTACGAAAAAAACGAAGGACCGCAAGTTGAAAAAATGGAAGATGTTCTAGAAAATACAATGGGTGAAGAAACCCCCGGAGAACATGTGAAACCCAAGGGTATTGGTGTGGAAATGTCAAAAGTCGAAGTTGCCGCAATGCCAAAACCAGGTCTAATGAAGAAAATGCGCGGAATGAAGTAAAGAGGTATATTAAATGAAGTCGATTCAAGAACTGATTCTCGATATTCAAGACCGAATCAGTCTTCCTCTCGACGATGAGGATCGATGGAGTACAGCGGCTCTTGTAAGAACCATTAATAATGTAATGGATGATAAGCTTACGCCCGATTTGGTATCCGAAGGTTCTAATTTTTTAGTTCATAGAACAACTATTCAGATTGGTTCTAATGATAAATCTAATTTTCCATTAAATAGCATTCCTATTCCTAAAAGAACTGTTGGTCGTTCGGTTCGAGAAATTAAATATTTGCCACCTAATAAAACAAAAATTGAAGATGAACTTAATTGTCCTGCAATTTCCCTTGATGAAAAAGATATGTATTCCGCAAATCCGGAATTAAGTACTAATTCGTGTCCATATGTTTTTATAGAAAATGATGCAATTCGTTTTATTGGTGGAGATATTAATGGTTCTTTGGTTATATATTACCACCTTGAACCATCTACAATGCAATACACATCTGGTGAATATGCAACCATAATTGGTTGGGATAAAGATGATTTAGTTTATAATAAAAACTCAAATACTATCTATACAACATCTACTATAACATGGTCTAATTATATTAATACAGGTGAACAAAAATATGTTGATATTTATTGTAAAACCACAGGTTTAATAATTAAATCAAATGTTAAATTAACTAGGGGTATTACATCTACCAGTAATTCATTGACATCAACTGTTAATACAATATCTGGATTAACTATCGATGAAATTGAGCAAATTAAAACATATCAATCTGGAAATTTTAGTGGACTCTATTCAAATCAAATTACATCACCAAATGAATCAGAGTTATTATTGCTTCCTTCTGGAAAATCTGAATTTTCTACAATACCGTATGAATATGACCAACTTTTAATTTTATATACTTGTGAACGAGTACTAGAATCATTAGGGGACACTGACGGATTAAGCATAATTATGCAAAAAATCAAAGAAACTAAAGAATCTATTAGTCGCGTTACAGGAAATAGATTGCAAGGAGAACGACGAAAATTAACAGATAGAAGGTCAATTGCAAGAATTCAACGTGGTAGCAAATATTACAAAAATTATATAAAAACTTATACATAAAGGTGATTAAATGGCGAAGGTATATATTCCTAAAATTGCAGGATTATTGACCGAAACAAATTTAGTTGATTCGCCATCTAATTCTTTATTAGAAGCAGAAAATGTTATTATTGAACAAAATGGAAAAATTCAAGCCCGTCACGGTCTTAATATTGACGGAAATGATCGATATGAAAATCGATATATAGCAGAGAATAGTCCTGCAAATAACAATAAATTTAATACTAATTTAATAAAAGATTTTTACGTTGAAACTTCTTGTAAAATTGGTAGAAAAACCACAAATGGTATAACAGCAAATAATGTAATCACCGTTCCAAATCACAATTTAGCAATTAATGATGAAGTTACTTTTTCATCAACCGGTAGATTGCCGTGGATATCCTATGTTGTAAGTGGATATACATATACGTCCGGAATTCAACCAGGTGTACCGTATTATGTGCATACAGTTTACGATGAGAATTGTTTTAGTGTTAGGCGTTTTAATTTTCCGTCCGAAGAATCAATTGACACAAACGGACCAAACGAACAGTATGGTAATCATACTGTAAAATTTTATTTAAAAAATGGTTATACAGACACAAATTCTATTGATTATAATTTAAAAAATAATTCAAGTATTAAAATTGAATATTTATGCAATACTGAAACTAATAATGTATTCATGAACAGTTTTTATAATAAATCTAATATATTTTTTAAATTAATTGAATTTAAAGATTCCAATAATAGAATTATTTCTGGATTGTTTGTTAAACAAAACCAAAATGAATATTCATCCGATTTATTAGATAATGTTCCCGGTGTTAATGGAAATTCAAACGAATATATTTTAACTAATTATAAAGGTGCGGATAAACCCGTTTACAGATATTATAAAATTAATTCAGATTCTAGTAAAATTATTACACAAGAAAAAATTTCATTTAATACAGTCAATAATATTTTTCTTACTAAAGAAAGTATTTATGTTCAAAATGAAAATGGTTTATGTGAAGCCAATTTAGATGATCTTTATAGACCATCTCACAATCGATTTTTTCAAATTAGATGGCCAGGGTTTGTAAAACTACAGTTTCGTTTAAAAGATAATGATCTATTTGGAAACTGGTTTAAGGCTGGTCAAAAAATTGGAATTCGTTATGTTTTTTATAGAGAAACAGGATACGATAATTCTCAAGGAATTATATATTATTCTGAACCATCTCAAATTCAAGAGATCGTAAACGAATCTTACGATTGCATTCCTGAAATATTACTTGATTATAAATTTATATTAAAAGAATTTAATGAATTTAAAAAATTAAATGATTTTACTATTTTTAATAGTTCTAGAAAATTTGGTATTATTATTTATAGAACCAAACAAACCAGTATTTATAATATTACAAAAAATGAAGATAACACAACATCAATTGAACCTTCTGTATTATCATCTGAATATTTTGCATGTACTGATAAAATACCATTTAATACATTAATTAGTGCAGAATTGCAAAACGTTGATAGTGATAACTATGTTACATTTCTTAAATTAAATGATAATAATTTATATAATCCTAATAGTTTTAAAGGCGAATTTAATTTAAATGACGAATTAACATGTGTTCCCAACACAAGTTCTGCAAGTGGTAATATTTTATCTGGTAAATATATTTTTTCGACAAATAAAATTCGTTTTAATCAAAGTAATTTCGATACAGAAGATATTGTTCCAGCTAAATATTTGGTATCTGATAAAACAGAAACTAATCCGGAAATTATTAATTCAAATACATTAAAAGCCGACTCATATACTACATTTGGTTATTACGGAAATGTAACACTACCTGTTATTTATTCAGATTTAAACCCAATTCAAACATATTATACGTTTTCATTTATAAATTCTCAAAATTATGATGAGTTTATTAACGCCATTACGGTAATTGCTCAAACTAATTTTTTGGAATTTGCTCAAACCGGAACTTCATATCTTAATCAATTTTTAACATCAGAATTAATATTTGGTGTTGATATATGGGAAACCGATTTAGATGACATTTCTAATTTAAACAATGTTCCTTCAAAGATTTTAGGAAATTCTTTAGTAAATTCTGAAATTTCTTTATTAAATAAAAAATACCCTTTTAATCAATATACATCTTTAACCGATGCGGGTAAAAGGAGAAATTCTGTCTATTCTGGAACAGAAAGTTCGATTTATCCAAGGCCATCGAATAATAGTCAAGATTATAAAAATAAAACGTTTACTGGAATGATAATTGATATTTTTTCAAATGGTCAGGTAAATAGTGAATATGTTCTTACAATTAACTCTTCAAGTTATAATCATGAACTTAAATTTTCAATTCCGGATACAACATATAATACTGAATTTGAACCAATTTGGAAAACAATAACAGTTACTTTAGATAATGGTGTATATACATTTGAGCAATTAAAAACACATTTGCAAACTAAATTTTCACAAGCATTTGGTGCAAATATTATAGTTTTAATTGATTTTAGTTATAAAAACACTATCAAAAATACTGCGGTTGCTAAATTTACTTTTACAAACATTAGTAGTATTCAAGTTTTAGAACCATCCGCACTTTCAACAACATATAATTTTATTAGATTTCAAAAAAATCAATATACAACTAACGATGAAGACTGGTTATTAATATTTAAATTAAATAAATTATTACAAATAAAATCATCAAAAAAATATGTAATCGGATTTTATACCAAAAATTTTAGAAAAAGACATCCATCGGGATGGTCTATAACATCATCGCTGATTAACACACTAAATACATCTAATGTTTTTACAAAAAATTCATATTCACCAGGTTTGCAAGAATTAACAATAAATACCGTAGATGGGTCTGATCCTGTAAAAACCGTAACAACTAATCCTAATAATTTATGCAATGGTGTTACAAACATTAATTTAAGTGCGACATATATTAAAATAAATAACCAAAATTATTATGCAAATTGTGCAAAAATTACAAGTTCTACTACTACTAACGGTTTTTCTTTGACAACCGTTGGTTCAGGTCAAAATACAATTCGCGTAAATACTAACGCTGATTCTAATTATTTGTTAGAATTAAATTTTAGTGGATTTGGACAACAATATAAATTGGAAATTAGAAAAACTAGTATTAGATTAATAAATGTATTAACTAGTCAATTTTCAGAAGTTACTTGGATAACTTCACCAACTATTGCGGATCAATCTTATTATCTTGATAAAATTAATATTAGCAAAGATTTTATAGGTATGTGTCGTATTGAGCCTAACTATAAATATAAGTTAACCGCTCTAAATAATATTACAGATCAAAGCGCTGTTCCTGTCACATTAACATCTGGGTCATTATTGACCCAATCACTAGGTAGTTTATGGAAAGATCGTTATGTTATTAAGTCTATAAAAACTGATTTAATTTTTAATGATAGTGCAATAAATGAATTTGGACAATTGTATACATCTATCGATAAAACCTATAATCAAGTTGCTCCAAAAGCCGATCATATTATTTCTTTTAAAGATTTTTATTTATATGCAGGCATTAATGAACCCTTGGTTGCAAATATATATTGCATTAGCCAACCTCAAGTTTCACAAATGAAATTTACATTAAAATCTACTAATAATATCACACTTACTAATAGTGATTTACTTAGTACGGATAAAGTTGTTTTTAATGTAAAATCGTTGCCATTCAATTTAACAACAAATGAAAAATTAAATGGTGTTTTATATTTAGACAGCATAATTTTTCCTGATAAATACGTAAATATTACAGGATTAAGTTCTACATCAATGCAGGTAGTATCTGATGCAAATGTTGTAAAGTATAACTTTAATTTAGCTAGTGGAGTATCATCTATTACTTCGGCTGAGATTGAACAATATTGTGAATTAAATGGAACAGTTTTTGAAAAACCGTATTTATCTTTGAGATTAACATCGCGCACCGGAAAAGTTGATATAGTATCAATTCAACTAGAACCTTATTATAACAGGCGTGGATATTATTCTAAGAAAACCGAAATCAATGAAGATGATAAAAATTATTTACAATTTGATTTAGCATTAAATGAAGGCAATTCGTTTTTAACTAATACATCTTCAAGTAAAACAGTTTCTATTAAAAGACAGGGAATGGGAATAGGTAATGTTGCAGGGACAAATAAAGGGCAAAGTAAACCCGCTGGAACAATATCAAATAATACAACAAATACTAATCTAATATCATCTACTTCTAAAATTTATTGGAATAAAACAGAATCTAAAATTATTGTTACAAATTATGACGTTTTTGATATTTCAACATTTAAATCGCCAGGTATAGTATTAATTCAATTTAAAACTTTTTTAGATTTTATCGATGTAGGTCTTTTTACATATTCAGTTGTTAAATCAGTAAATAACACAATTGAATTTAGTGGAGTTTCTAAAAAATATTCAACTTATTATTCAGTGGCTGAACCAACACCACCTCATTTAACATCGGGTGGCACTTATGAAACTCATATTTTTACAGATGCGCAAATATATTTTATCGAAGGTTCAAATGTTCAATCGGTTGAATTGCGTGAATACAATAATCCCAAATTAACAAGAGTTGATATTCGAAAAAATACGGACCAAACATTATCAATAGTTGAACAATATAATAGAAATAACATTAGTAATAATTTTGTAAATCAACCGGTATTTACCGCATCAGCCCATTCTAAGAAAAATCCAGACGGAATTGCATTATTTTCAACCGATAGTAATCATAAATTTTATGGTGTAAATTCAAATTTTGAACACGTTTTTACAGATGATTATAGTTGGCAAATTATAAATAAATTTAATCAAGCATTTATTGGACAAGGAATTAATGCTGTTTGTCGAAAAATTGTAGATGCTGTGTCTGGTGGATTTACAATAGAGTATCCAGATGGTGCAAAAATTGAAATGCTAAATGGTAAATATGATATAAGCACTGGAGCGCCTGTCATAACATATCCGGGAAAACATATTTTTACACCTGATATTAATAGTATTAAATTTACAACAATTGCAGAAGCGTCTGAATCTTTATATAAACCAAATTTAACATATGTGTCTAAACGCAATTTACCAGAAATAACTACTGGAAATTCCGATTGTTCTATTGGACCTAATGATTCAACTTTTATTGGATATGCCAAAAGCGTTAATGATTTATTTATTTTTAAAAGCGATGGTATTTATCGAATCGCGGATGAAGGAAATATAGATTCATTTGGAGAAATTCCAAAAATATCAATTAATCAAATTAGTACTAATTTAATTTGTCAAGCTGCAGGATCAATTCAGGAAATTAACGATGAAATTATATTTTTATCTCAACACGGATTTACTTCACTTCGGTCTGGGGGGGTTGATTTTTTAAATGAAAATATTAAAAAAGATATTTTAATATTATTACAATCATCACCTAAAGATCGGATACGTTCGTTTGTTAATGAACAAAAAAATTTATATTATTGTACATTAGTTAATGAAGTAGATGATTCATTAAAAGTTAAAAGTGGAACTTATATATTTAACACAGTTACCCGTCAATGGACATTTTCAGATTTAGAAATTTTAGATGGAATGACAGATAATAGTGGTCGAAATTTTGTAGCTTATAAACAAACTTCAATTCAGGCTACGGGCACTTTTGATAAAACTAGTTATTATGATTATACTACAAACGATGTTAATTATTTTAATTCACCAAAACCATATCCTATTAATACAATATTTAACATTCCATCTTATAATTTTTCATATCCATTAACTAAAACCAATAAATATAATAATTTTTATTTAATTAGTAGAGAAAAACATACATATAATTTATCATCCAATTCGATTGATCAATATGATTTTATTACTGAAACGCAAATTGCTAGAAAATATAACGCATTTCCGGACAATATTACTAATCCAACATACAATGATCTTATTTGGGATAATCGAACCAGATTTGATAACGCTATTAAAGATGCTCAATTTAAAAATTTAATATGGTCCGAAAATGGATTTAGTTTTGTAACCTTATTAAATGGTTTTAACGAAATGGGTATTTCTTCTACTGAACCATATAATTATTTAGCATCTCAAAATAGAGGAACTATATTTTCCAATTATTTACCAAAATCAAATAATATTAATAACGTTATTAATTCGGTTCCATACGAAAGAACCGATCAAACATCCGGTAATTTTAATTTTTCAATTTTTGATTCTTTTGTTCAACATTTTTATAATAGGGATATTTACATTAGATTTAATGGTAATTCTAGAATTAATAATAAAATAGAATTATTTAAAGTTAAACTAACAAATATTGAAAATTATATTCAACCCACTAATACAACATATAATCAACAAAATTGTGTTTGTAGAATGTATATTAATTTTGAATTTTTAGAAAATATTCCTAGCTGGTGGAAAGACGGTTCTATAAACGGAAATGGCGAATCATCGAAACTAACGGGACAACCATATGCCTTGGATGCTTGGCTATGGTCTGACAGTTTTGCGGTATGGATTGACTCATTTGATATTTTAACCGGAATTCCGGTTAAAATCACTTTTAATCCAGAATCTAATAATTCACCAGATACAAACAAATTATTCCAAGAATATATGATACATACAGAAACTGTTAATAAGGGCGCTAGTGTTGCATTTAAAACTGACAGTAGAGTTAATTTTAGTCAAGACCGTATTTTTAAATACAGCGATAATTCAACCACTAGAAACGTTTTTAGAACATTTATACCTACATCGATGGCAAGAGGCAGATATTTAATTAGACAATTAAAACATAACATTCCTCTTGAAAATCTTATCATTACAGGGCAAACTATTGTTATGCGGGATACTAATAGCACCCGTATACAGAAAGATAAGGATATTGATTAATGGGTTTGCGTCAACCGTCTAAAATTTCTGTTTTTGGAACAGCCGCAGCACAAGGTGCACAACGGCAAAAAGAAGCTCGTGAAAAATTAAAACAGGCTAATCAAACAAACACTGGTCAAATATTAGGTGGACAAGCTGCCGCAAGTACTGCAATGGTTGCCGCTGGAACACAGGCTCAAAAGGAAAGTACTCGAAATGTTTATGATACAGCTAAAAATTTTGTTTCACAATATAAACCAAATTTAACACTACCATCTGCGGATGTTGGTAGCATGATTACTTCAGCAACAGACTTATCAAGTGGTCCAACCGCCGCTAGTCAACCTACTGGTGGAAAAACTGCAGGTGGAAATGCTGTATGGAGTTCATTAACTGGTCAAGCAACTGGATTGGAACACGATGTAAGTGCGTTAACTAATCAAGAAACTGCTTATAGAAAAGATGCCGAAACAATACAATCTACGTTATCTGCACTTGATAATATTAATGAACAAATTAGAGCCTCTAATGTAAAAGACCAAGAACGCTTAAACCGAGAAAAAACACGACTTGAAGAAATTTTAAAATCCTATGTTGATAAAATTGAAGGTGAAAAATTAGGTCAGATTGGAACAAAATCACAATCCGAAATTAATGCAGAATCTGCGCAACGATTACTATCTGAAAGCAAAGCCGGTGGAGAAGTTGGTAAATTAAAAGCTTTATTTGGTAAAAGAAATGTTGCAAAATTTGGCGGTTTAGCAGGTCAAATTTATGGAAAAGATCTTGAAATAATGGAAAATATTGCAAGAAGTAATATTGCAGAAAGTGAAAAAGAAAAATTACTAAGAGATACCGCGTTAGGTGAATACAAAGGACAACTTAAAAACACTAGAACAGAATTAACTAAAACTCTCGAAGATCGAAAAAAAGCAATGGAAATCACAGAATTGGGTTTACAAGGAGCCAGAGATAAAGGTTACACCGATGATGAAATTATTAGACTGATGGGCGATAAGCTTGGTCAATTTTTTAATACAACTTCAGAAAATGGTAAAATTAAACTTACTGGAGATAAAGTTGGATATATTAAAGGCTTATATCAAAGTGAAAAAGACAAAGCCTTACAAAACGCAGAAGAGTTAAAACGTAAAAAAGACGAAGCATCTGGTAAATTAGCAAAAGAATCAGAATCTAAAGGTCGTCAATTGTTGGGTAATATTGATCCGTATACATTAGAGAGTTCTGGTGGATATTGGCACGAAATTAAACGAGCAATTAATGGTAATACGATTTATGGTAAAGGTGGTCCTGGTTTAGCATATTGGGAAAAACAAAGAAAAACGATGGACGAATGGCTAAATAGTCGGTTGACGGCAAATTATGATGGTATTTCTAAAGATAGTTCTATTATTGATTCGCAATTAAGATTAGCTAGAGATTTTTCGGCAGCGCTTGATAGAAAATATAATGAAATTAAAAGCGCATCTGATGCAAAAAACTATGCTTCTTTACAAAAATTAGAAGGTGATTTACGAGATATTAGAAATGAATATAATCGGCGAAGAAAATCTATTGGCATGCCTGATTGGGAAATTTACGGAGCCGGTAGTAGAAAACAATATCGTAACCGGAACGACTTTATTTAATAAGAGGTAAACAATGGAACCAATTACAATGGCTCTTATTGCAGGAGGTGGAAACTTTGCAATAAACGCATATATGGCATATAAGAAAAAAGAAATATCTGAAGCCGAATATAAAAGGGCAATGGAAGCCGCTCGTTTATTAGAAAATCAACTTAAACAATTAAGACCTAGCGATACATGGGAAGATATTAATCCAGAATTATTAAAAGAAGTTGCTAAATTTAACCCCGATGTTGCTGCATTTGTTCAAGAAAATGCACCGCAATTAATAACCGAAGCTGAGTCTGAAACTGAAAAGAGAGTTCAAAAGGAAGCATTACAAAAATATGCAGCTATGTCGGAAACCGGCCAAGATGTTATTTCCGATGCTCAACGAGAACAGGCGTTATTTGAAGCAGATGCTCGTGCCCGAGCGAGGCAACAACAACTTCAAGATGCTTTACGTAGAAAGGGTCAACTTGGAACAGGACAAGCGAGAGCGTTACAATTTCAACTCGAACAAGACGAAGCCCAAAATGCACGTCAGGCTGCATTACAAGGTGTTCAAGAAGCAGAAAATCGTAGAAGACAATCATTAAACCAAGCCGCATCAATGGCTTCAAACATTAGACAGGGTAATCTTCAAGTAGAGTCAGCAAATGTTGGTACAATGAATGCATATAATCAAAGATTAGCCAACGCTCAAAATTTATATAATCAATATGCTAGCAATATTAGAAATCAAGCCCAATTAACAAATCAACAGCGAGAAATTGAAAGATCGCAATATAATTTAGGATTAACTAATCAATATAATTTGTATAACCGTCAACAGCGAGAATTAGCTAAAGAAAGAGCAAGACAATTTGATGAAAATTTATTAAATAGAATGTATGATATTAGGGAGGGGCGCGAAACGCGCAGGTCTCAAGGTGAAAAAGAATTTTTAGGAGATATGGGAACAGCTGTTACAAGTTCGATATCGACGGGAATTCAAACGGGACTGGGTGCATCCGCTGCAGAAACTAATAAAGAAATTGCAACAGCATTAAAATCTAAATATTCGCAACCCGCTGCGTCAAGTTTAACATCGTCCGAACCATCCCAATTTTCATTAAATAGTGAACCAGTTTTTATGGATGATAGAGAAATGGATCAGATTGATGAACCACTTAACGTTGATGATGCATATTTAACAAATAATCAACGATTTAATAGAATGCGTAATTCTAGGAAAACACAAAAAAATCAAGCATTAACAGAAGAATTGTTGTGGGATTAATAATTAGGAGATTGTATGAAAAAATATTTAGAAGATGAATATCTAAATAAACAGGATATTCCTAATTTATCAAATACTTTTGCAAAACAATATGAAGATGAATCAATTACCGACGGTTTATTTAATGAAACCGAATTAAATTCACAAATTGAAGAAATTAAAAAACAACTTCAAGATCCTTCTAAAAGTGAACAAGAAAAAAATATTTTAGCATCTCGATTACCATCAATTGAAATGCAAAGAAACCGAGCAGTATCAAAAAGAAGTTTAACGCCAGATGAACAACGGGCGGCACTAAACGAACCAAATAAGGCATTGCAAACGAATGTTTTGCAAGTTAATACACCTGAACAATTTAAACCGTCTTCGGAAATAATGGTTTCTGGTACGCCCGGTTCTACTGTTGTTAGTAAAAACGCAATAAATCAATTAGAGCAACAATCGTCTATTCCTGACGAAACCGATAAATTGATTTCTGATTATAAATCGAAAAAAAAAGAAATTGAAAGTGAACTTGAAAAAGATGAAATAAATAAATTAGAAAAAGAATCTAAAAGACAATTTGAAACCGGTATTGTTGGTGCATTAAATGCATTTGGTCAAGGTTTAGCGGCTATTACTGGCGGAAGTGCAAAACCGCTAGAAACTAGTACAGCAACTATGAAAAGTATACATGATCAACAAATTGCCAGCGAAGAACGTAAAACTAAAACACTTAAAGACCGTTTACAGCAAGCTAAAGCTCCACTAGATGAAAAAACAATGGAAATAGATTTACGAAGTCGAATTACAAAAGGAAAAATAGAACAGGCTTTGATAGATCCTAATTCAGAACAAAGTAAACAAGCCAGAGCAAATGCATCAACTTTTATTGATAATATGTTGGCACAAGGTGTTGCAAATAAAGCAGATCCTGCTGTGTTACAACGTTTAGAACAAACAAAAAGTTTGCTTGAACAAATGAATGCTCAACAAGTACAAGAATTTTATAATACCCTTAAACCGCTTTCCACAGACACATCAATTGAAGCAAAAAATCAATTTGAAATGAAAAAATTAGCGACACAAGAAAATTTAAAATTACGTTTATCAGAAGCTAAAGATTTATCTGACCAGAAAAAAATAGCCCAAAAAGAATTTATTAAAGATATATCTAAAATTGCTGAACAAGAATCAGATGCTGCAAGGGTTGCTCCACAAATGATTAATTTTAAAAATGATTTAGACGCAGCAATTAAAGGAGATAAAGATGCGGCTAAAAGAATTTCTCAAAATACCGGTGTAGTAACATACTTAAACGCAAGATCATATGAATCTAAAGGTGTTTTTACAGATAATGATTTAAAAGCGCTTAGTCAAACCGATGCGGGTCGAACATGGTTTGAACAATTAGACGAGTTTGTTTCAAAAGGGATGACTGGCAAAGTACCAAAAACGTCTTTAATGAGAATTAAAAGCGTAATGGATCAAAATATCCATAAATTTGAAGATCCAACAAAATATGTTAGATCGAGTTTATTAGAAAAATATAAAAATTTAGATCAAACAACAACAACCGATGTTTGGCGTCCTTATATTACTCAATTAGAACGAAATGCGGCTAAATCACAAACTAAACAACCATCTAATCAACCAGTCCTTGAAAGTACATCAAAAAAGGTTAAATTTAAAATTAATGGAAAAGTTTTAGCATATGATCCAACAACACAAAGTGAGTTAATACAACGGGCTAGGGATGCCAATTACGAAGAGGTTCCATAATATGCCTAAATCATTAGAAGAAGAATTACTTGCGGCAGGTACAGCCATAGAAGATGACAACTTGTCCACAAAAGAACCAGAAAAAGAACTAGAAACAAGCGCACTTGGTGCAGTTGGTCTTGGTGCAATACAAGGCTTAAGTTTTGGTTTTGCGGATGAATTAGAAGCGGCTGCTCGTTCAGCGCTTGGCGATACTAATTATCAAGAAGCTGTTGAACAGGCTCGTGAAAAATATAAACTTGCCGAAAAAGAACGACCTGGTGCATATACTACAGCAGAAATTGGCGCAGGCGTTGGCTCCATGTTTATTCCCGGTCTTGGTGCAGCGAGTGGTGCAAAACTAGCAACAACAGCAGGTAAAGGATTACGCGGTATTATCCAAGCTAAACGCGGTGCAGAATATACAGCGAAAGGTGGCCGAGCGGTTGAAGCGATTGGAAGTGGTATTGTTGGTGGCGGCATTGGTGCGGTAGGCACGTCCGAAGCAGATGTGCTTTCCAAACAAAATCCAGAAGCGGCTGCAGAATTAGCTAAAGATGTTGCTACCGGTGCAACAATTGGTGGAACATTTGGGGGTGTTGTTTCAAAACTTGCTGATTCGGAACGTGTTCAAAAAGCAGCTAAAGCAATTGCTGAATCTAAATTCGGAAAGGCAACAAAGGGATTAAGAGATAGGCTTTTATCTGGTGGTCAAGAAAATTTAGAAGAAGGTCAGAAATTTATTAATCAGCCAGAAAAAATTGAAGAAATGGAAAGTATTCTTAAAAAAGGTGTAAATAAAAAAATACATACTCTCGAAGATGATTTAACCGCGTTAAAAAGAACAAAGGGTGCAGAAGAAGATATTCTTTCAAAAGAAAAAGAACTTTTTAATGTAGAAAAAGATAAACTTTCTCAAGAAATTTCCGACATTAGACGTAAAGAAGATATTAACATTGCTACTGAAGAACAGTCTGTAAGAACTCAAACCTCTGCACTTAAAAAAGAAGTTAGAGATGTCAAAACCGCATTAAACGAACTTTCTCCAAAAATTGATAAAGCCCAACAAACAATTAAAAACAAAGTAGAAGAATTGTCTAAATCGCTTGATAAACAAAGTGAAAATTCTGTTAAAAATTTATATGATAATCAATTAAAACAGATTGGCGAATTGTCTTCTCAAAGGGATATTTTTGTAGATGAAACACTTTCTAATGTTAGAGCCACACCAGAAGATGCAAATCAGTTAGGCGATGCAATAAAACAAATGTATTCTTTATACCAAGATGATTTTGAAACTGCAATTATTCCAGTTTTTAAAAAAGTTTTAAACGATGAACCTAGATATCTGCAATTAATGGAATTTTTTGATAATCCGCGCGCTCGACCTGATATCGGGAATGCAATTCTTAATTATAATTTTAGTAAAGCTGATGTTATTAAAATGGTTGAAAACGCTAAGAAAAATCTTTATACCTCAGATATTTCAACGCCTTTTGGCCAGGCGCGACGGGATGCGTATCAAATTTTAAATGAGAAAATGCAAGAAATTTCACCAGACTACAAAGAATTTAATTCTCAAATTAATAAATTAATGAAAACCCGTGACGTTCTTGAACAATCTCCACTTATGCAAAATAGAGTTATTGGAAAAACTGGACAAGCTGGTGGGGAATATGCAGCACAACAGGCGTTTGCCAAAACAACTCGTCCTAAAATTAATGGATTACAAGATGAGTATCTTAAAAATTTACAAAAGGAAGGTGTTAATATCAGTCTTTTAGCTAGGCAAGAACAAATCCTAGAAAAAAAACTTACAACAGAACAATTGCTCCCTTTGACCAATCTAAAAAAAGAATTAACAGTGCGAGGAAGATCATTACAAAATAAAATTAAAGATATTGAAGATAAAATTCGCTTAAGTTCGGGAGAAGAAAGACTTAAATTAAAAAGACTTTTAGATGAAAAAACAGACGAACTTAATTTATATACTAACAAGATGACTGAAAAATTATCAAAAGCTAGACAAAATTTAGCTGATAAATTTGATGTAAATATTCAAGCCGCAGAAGACGTTTTAAAAGAAACTAGACGACAAACGCAAGAAGATCTTAATGCATATAAATCGTTACAAGAAAAACCCTTAACAACTGAAGAAGCTGCTCAACTAGGAACAATTGGATTAACAACCGGTACGGTTCCATTTAAATCAGGGCGTTTTTTAAGACCTGCGCCCATGACTCGAATCAAAGCATATAATGCAATTTCTTCTCGATTTCAAAATCCAGCGCTAACCGCAGCACTTGCACCACGTCTAGGTCAAGGTTTTTCTAGACAAGAAATTATAAATTTAGCTAATATGTATAATGTAAATGCTAATACTTTAGAAGAGGAACTCACCAAATCCGGAGAAATTGTTGCGGAGTAATCGCACCATATAGTAATATTGTATTGGAAGCTCCTAACTTCCTATTAATATAAATAAATTATCTTCTTCCATATTATTTTAGATCTGTTAAAATAATTAACAGAGGTCATTATGGAAGTTCATAAATTACCTAAACAAACAATACTCAACACATATGTTGTTTTGCTTAAAAATGGCAAAACTTTACAAATAGTTGCTGAATTATTTGATAATTTATTTGCGGGCGAAGATTATATGCCGGTTTTATACCGGTTTTATCGTAATAAACGAATTATTTTTGAAATAGAAGCAAATGATGTTCGTATGATTGCGGATAAAAATGAAGTAGATGTTGAACAAGCAATTACCGCTTTAAAATATAAACATTATAAGCGAAAAAAACGCGAAGGTTCTGCATGACTAAAAAACTTGATGAATTCAATAATATGGTTTATCGGTTAGTTGAGCGGTCCTTGGATGAAATGAATACGCAGATCGATCCATTAACAGTTCAACAGGTCACATCGCTTGAAAAAATTAATAAAATTATTGAAGTTCTGATGTCGAGGGAAAAAGAACGGGGTGAATTTACAGAATACCGCGAAAAAAGTACCCAAGAATTACTGGAACTACTAGAAGATGAAGAAGAAACCGACTGATAAAAAACATATATCCAATGAACTTGTTCGACGTGGACATTTTGATCATTTGTTTACGCCCACACAAAAACACTTTTTTAACATGGTAGACGAATCAAACGACACCACGCTGTTTTGGCTCGCGGCTCGCAAATCCGGCAAATCATACAGCGCATTCCTTTATGGTCTGAAGTTTATCTTTAAACATCGCAACTATGGCAAGCCGATTATTGTGCGTCACATCTTCCCCACGATTAAACTGGCAAAGGAAGTCATGAGCGCACTTTGGACCGAAATTAAGGATATCATACCAACCGAATTACAACCGCGCTATAACCGTACAGAAGGCAAGTTTACATTCCCCTGGGGTGCAGAGTACATCCTTGGTGGCTCCCTGCCTGAAAACCAAGATTCAAGCCGTGGTCCATTCTGTGCCCTGTTTATCTTCGACGAGTGTGCCTTCTGGCATAAGGAGTCGTTTCATATCTTTATTAATTCAGTTCTGAAGCCGCAGGCGACTCACTATCAAGACATTGTTAAATATATTTACATCACGACACCTCCCAAGGACATTGACCACCCCGCGTATAACGATATCTTTAAGCAATCTATAAAAAAGAAAACTGCACACATTTCAACTATTTATGATAATCCATTCCTCAACGAAGCGACTATCGCTAAAATAAAAGATGAGGTCGGAGGAGAAGAGTCAGATGCTTGGCAGCGAGAGTATCTTTGCGAGTTGGTCATCGACCGTTCTGCATTGGTTGTCCCAGAATTTGATGAAAATGACCATGTATCCGATGATATACCGCCACGTGTTGATAATTTCGGTCGGTCTGTTCTATTCCGTCCTATTGTGGGTGGAGATGCTGGTCTGGTCGACAATACTTTTTTTGTTTTTGGTTATCATGATTACATCCACGATAAGTACATTGTTCTAGGTGAGTGGTATGGCAACTATAAAACACTTGCCGAGATCAAGGATGCGTATGACAACGGAATTGAAGAGCATTTTAAAGACTGGCTTGAGCCGGAGACAGTACTCGATATATTTGAAATCGCCGCATATGATTTAAGACACGAACATGAAATGAATTTTGCCCGACCGCGTAAAGCCAAAGTGGAAGAAACTATTTCATTTATTCGCGATTGCTTTATTAACGATAAGGTGTTAATACATAATAGTTGCGAACGACTTATATGGGAATTAGGAAATGCAATCTGGAACGAAAAACGAACGGAAATTTCGCGAAGTTCGAAACAAAGCCACGGGGATGGCATTATGGCTCTCGCATATGCACTTAGAGAGGTTTCATGGGGCACAAGGCCCGAAGATATTTCGTCAGGTCTTGAATTTAACAAAATCCGGAGAAGTCGATGAAAAACGTAGAAATAAGTAAATTTTCCACAATTGAAGATGTTTTACTTATAGGTTCGTTTATTGGTATCGCATTTAATGCGTTCTATGCCATTCCGTTCTGTTCGATTTTGATATATCAAGTGGTGCGCTGTATCCACGAGGATCTTAAACTATCGCATGAGCGAAAAATAGATAAAGAACTTGAACAGGAACTTATTAAAGTTAAACAAGTTTCTGCGCAAGTAGAAGAATTACAAAATTCTATTAACAATGTGCGCGCCGCAATGAGTTTAGGAAATCGCAGATGAAAATAAATTTTCCAAGACAGATAATAAAACCGCCTATTAAAACAATCGAAGACGTTGACAAAACAATATCATTTCTTTACTCACATATTCAATCAATAAATGACTGTTTAATTCAAATTGTATCGGGAAATCTTTCATTAAGTATTAATGAAAAAAATTTACCACTTGCTCTTGTTAAAATCACGATGAGTTCGGGTCTACCAAGAACGGTGGTAGGATACGGAGCGACCGTAATTTATGTAAGCGACAACGCGATTATTGATAAATTTGCATATAGAAGTATTGGAGATAATCTACTTGAAGTAACTGTACTTTTTGATGATGATAAACAACATGATGTTGTTTTTTTAACTATTAGAGAAAAATTACCAATTTAAGGAGAGTTGCATGAAAACTAAAGATTATATCTATTTAAAAAATAGTGAAGAACTTGCAACTGTTGTTGAAAGATATTGGGATGGTTCTAGATCAAGTACATTTTATAATAGAATGCGAACCTTATTTAAAGAATCTTATAGATATTATTATGGTTTAGTTTGGAACGATATGTATAGCACCACAACAATTGGTGAACAAGATGAATTTACTGCCATAAATATTAATGAAACTCGTTCACATATTAAAGGTGTATTGTCAATGACCACACAAAACCGTTTGGTTTTTGACTGTCTTACACAATCAACCGATGTTAGAGCAAGAAACAATGTATTAATTGGAAACTCATTGCTTGACCACCTTTTTTATCAAAAACGTTTAGAAAGACATTCGCGCGAAATGTTAGAAATTGGTTTATTTTCGGGCACAGCATTTCTTTATGTCGGTTGGAAGCGAGGTCAACTAAAAGACGTGGATGAAAATCAAAATCCCGTTTACGGTGGGGATCTTGAAGCTATCCCACTAACTCTTTTAGATGTTGGTGTTAATCCATTTAAAACTAATTTTGAGGATCAAGACTCTTTTAAATTCCGTAGAGTCATGAATAAATATGAACTTGCCGCAACTTATAAAAATAAATCCGACGAAATTTTAAATTTGCCAAGTCCAGACCACGAAGAGTTGATTGGTGTTGATGATGATGAATACGGTAGTGTTTGGGTGTATTACACATTTCATAAACCATGCCATGCGCTTACTCAAGGACGGATGATGATTAGTTGTCAAAATGGGTTGGTGTTGTACGACGATATTAACCCATATGGATGTATTCCAGTTGTTTGTTTTAGACCAGATATTCGATATGGTAGTGCATTTGGACATGCACCACTTTTTGATTTAATGCCTTTACAGGAAGCCGCAAATACACTTGATTCAAGTTTTTTGACAATGGCCGAAAACTTTGCGATCCCTAACGTGCTTGCATCCGACCGATTCAAAGCGATGGAAACAGATATGGCAGGAGGAATGAAACTGATTCAAGGTAAACCTGACCCCGATGCTCCAAATCAAGGGTTTCCAACTGCAATGAATATGCCTAAACCAGACAATGTTTATTTGCAACAAAGAGAAAAATATAGCGAATATATGCAAGGTCTATCTGGCCAAAATTCATCTGTTAGAGGTCAATATCAACAGGGTCAATCAGGTACGGCAATCGCGTTAGCAACATCTGCTGCGCAAATGTTTAATAGTGGAGTAGATGCGTCTTATGTTATGGCAGTTGAAGAAATGGCAATGTTGATTTTAAAAATTTGTCATAATTTTATGTCAACTGAAGATATTATTGAAATCGCTGGTTTATCACAGGATTACGCATCTTTAAATTTTTCAGAATCTTCTTTATTAGATATTTCCAGAGTAAAAATTAATCTAGGAAATCCACTTTCTAAAACAATTTCTGGTCGTGTTGAAATTGCAAATCAATTGCTAGAAAGAAATCAAATAAATGCTAGGGATTATATGAATATTTTACTTTCAGGTCAATTACAAGAATCTATTGAAAAAGGTAGTTCACAAACCGCATTAATGAAATTAGAAAATGAAATGCTTGCGCAAAATGATAAACCAATCATGTCGCTATTGGATAATCATATTTTACATGTTGAAAAACATAGAGAGATGATTGATAATCCGTTAGTTAGGAAAAATCAAGGAATCGTTGCGCTTGTAATGGAACATATTACAGAACATTTAGAAATTATGGAAGTATTAAAAGTTGATAATCCGGATCTATTAGATATCGCATTATCTAATCCCATTGGAACAACTAGACAAATGATGGGCGGTGGCGTGACTGTGCCACAGGGTCAACCTCAACAACCTGGCGGAGAAGGACCAAATCAAATTGCTTCACAAACAGCAGAGGCTGCACAAGAAGGTGGATTTCAACCGGTTGCGGAAAGTGCAAATAAACGCGCACAAGGTGTTCAACAACAGGCTGAACAGATTGTTCGCGGAGAAGTTCCACAATGACATATCAAATACGCGGCGGAAACGCTGCAATATATCGCAACGGTGAATACCTGACCGATAGCAACAACGGCTGTCCCCGTATGATTAAACTTAGATCTGTTGGATTTCAAGCGGCAATCGAAGAGCCATCTACACTTAAAGTTTTCAAAGTCGGTCATTTGTTCGAGGACTGGTTTTCGTCAGAAAATCCAGGACTTGTCAGAGAACATTGCGTGCAATTTAAAATCAACCAATCGGTTGAATTCGTAGGTCATATTGACTTCATGAATGATGATTACTTATACGAACTAAAAAGTGTAACCAGCAAGAACACTTATCGGGAGGTGTTCAAGAAGGGCAAACCGAAAGAACAGAACATACTGCAGCTAATAACATATATGGTTGCACTTGAGCGCGATAAAGGAAAACTTATTTACGGTTCGTTTACCAATAAGATAACATACGAACAATTTGAAGAAATCGGTGATGATGAATTCGAGGAATTGTGCGAAACGCTCGTGCCGGATGATACAATAGAGTTTCATATCCACATGTGTGAAGATGGACATTTTTACTGCAATAATGTCGAGTTAGACATTCACATCAATGACATCACAGAGTTTTGGCAAGAAGCTTCGCTCATGATATTAGACGAAGATGTTCCTCCCAAACCCACAAAACTCGATCAAAAAAACTTCTTTGGGCCCTGCCACTTTTGTCCTGCTAAAAATATTTGTGCAAGCGAATACGATAGTTGGGATCAATTCTACAACACAGTAAAAAATTTCATTGCATCAAAATAAATAAAATGTTAAGTTCTATTTGCTAACCAATGGCGGTTAGTTTACTTTAAGGAGTCGCGTATGTCGCGTAAGTTTGGTGGTTTTAAGGTTTCGGCAGAACAACTCGCAGTTGCAGAGAAGAAGGAAACATCTCAGAAGCGAGAAAAGAAAGAAGTTAAATTCTTCTTGCCCGGTGCACATGAAGTCGAGATTTCACTTGTCGAAGAAAAGAATCCTGTCGCATCTGACCCAACATGGATTAACTATTGGATGGAAGTTACTGGTACAGGTGAAAAACGCACAGGTGTAAATATTTCTGTCCCAACTTCCTCTTTGTCATTTAATGGTAAGGATGAAAATTATCCAAAAACAAAATTGCTTCAACTTCTTAGCGCGCTTGGTTATGATGTAACACCTAAGAATCTTGCGTCAATTCTGGAAAGCACTTTTGGCAAACCTGAAAAAATGGTAGGACGACGATTGGGTATTACAGTGGGGTATGATAGCGCTCATCTACTCCCAAAGGGTGGAAAATTTAATCTTGTATCGCGTTGGGGTCGCCCACTCAAAGATAAAGCAACTGGTGAAGAATTGTCATTTTCTGACCGTGCGGCAGCTGAACTATATTGCGAAACTAATAAAGTTAAATTGCAAAAATTTCCTGTTATTACACAGTTTAATTCAGTTGAACATAATGAATCTGACGAATCTGACGAATCTGAGTCAAAATCGTTCTAAAAAATAAATAGCAAAGCAAACATGGAGGTTTGCTGTGTCAAAGTTTTCTAAATTGAAAACACGGCGTGCAGTACGTACAGAATCCGTACTGTACGTTCAAGAAACAAAAAAACTAAAAATACCACAGGAGATACCCCGTGAAGTGCAACTCTACATCCGCGCAATGGTTGACCGCTATGTTTGGGTTAGGTCGGATCAGCGCAAGCAAGCCCTCGCAAAGAGTCGAGTATCGCGTGGAGTCTACATCTGCGATTGTTGTGGAGAACACTTCGGGCCAAAGGAAGTCGAAGTCGAACATCCTGTCCCAAGAATTGAACCCGGAGTTGGATTCAGCGATATCCACACGTATCTCAAACGAACATTTGTCAACGCAGAATACTTAAAAGTAGTTTGCAAAGACTGTCATAAAGATATAAGTTATTTGCAACAGCATCCAGAGGAATTCGAAGATGAAGTTCGCCAACTTGAAAGTTCAAAGACTTCACGAAGATAGATTTAGTTTTCAACTTTCCAATGGCGCATTTCTTAAAATTAAACACCCTCAAGATAAAGGTTCGCAATCCGCGTGGTGGCGAACTTATACCACTATACAGCATAGTGTAAAAAACCGTATGCCATTGTTGGGAGGACTATCAAGCGGAACAAACATGCACATGTTGTTTGTTGATTTTGATTTTATACCCAAGAAGTTTAAAAGTTGGGATGAACTACGGGAATTTTGCAATGAAATTCCGGGCATATGTGTCAGCCAATCGTTTTCGGGAAAAGTCAAACTTTGTCTTATTATCAAATTCATCGGAGAAAAACAAATACCAGATTTTGAACTATTACCGCACATCCTAAACGACATCCTACCAATAGAACTACGCGATAATTATGATAAAAAAGGAATCGTCACAACTTATTTAACTGTTAAGTTGGCTGAAGACTTAAGAGGATTTCTTCTGAACCACATGTTCTACACTGTGCGAGAAGACCAATATAGTAATATTGTATTAGATGCTAATGAAGTTACTGAAACAATTAACTATATTCGAAATGAAAATATTCCTAACAATGATTTTGTTGGAACCACCAATGGTAAAAATGACAGATTACGTTTTATTCAAATACTTGGTGCGATGCATGGTTTGTTACAAAAAGGTGGTTTTGGTATTTCTCAGCGATCTTTAGCAACATGTCTCGGTGTATCACAAGCGACCGTCTCTCAATGGCTAAAAAAACTTGTTTCTATGTCTTGGCTTAAACCGGTGTCAAATAGTTATATTGTTGGAATTAAAGCTAAATATTATACAGCACATGGACAACTTAAGAATATTATTATTGAACATAAGAATTCAAAAAACTTTGTTAAAAAATTGCCACAAAGTGCGCCCACTGATGGTAATTATTATAAATTTTTATTATCTTTGTCTCGCAGGTGTACAACGTGGTCTGAATTTAAGCTTGCACTTTCACATGTTAATGATATAGATAAGAAAGGAAGGCTACGGATGGCCTACGCGATTCGTCGATGTGACGAACGAAAGTCAAGGAGGATATTATCCGATGAGAACCAGCAAATATAGCGAATCTCTGCAAAAGGAAATGGCAGATTTATGTGAGGAGCACGGACCAAGACGGGCTGCTGTTCTTCTTGAGGCAAAACATGGATATTCGTTCAATCCAGGACTCGTTCTCTGGTATTACAGAAAGTGGAAATCCGCTTCTTCTGAAGTTCGATGGAAGCGGAAGAAAACCAAGGCAAACGCAGGTTGATGCGCTTAACTGGATACACGAAAATTTTGAAAATTCAAATGCTCCACTTGTTATCGAGGCTGGCGTAGGTTGTGGCAAAACCGCTCTTCTTCGCACGGCCCAATTGCATTATGGTGGGTCAATTACAACTTCGCAGAATACTCTTGTTGCACAGTATAAGTCGGACTATCCCAATCTTAACGTTATCATTGGTATGCAACACTACCGTTGTCACGAATATCTTACTCGATGTGGTTATGCTAGTATTCGATATAGGTGTAGAGGTGGTGTAGATAGCCGCTGTGAGATGCGTAATGTTAGGGATAGGTTCTCCCTAGGTGAACCCACTCTTTTTAACACAATGAGTCTCTATGTAACGCGAAAACGTAATGGTCTTTTAACCGAAACCACATATGTTGATGAAGCACATCAGTTAATTTCGGTTGCTCGCCAAGCCTCGACCTATTCTAATCGGCTTCATTCTTCTGATAAGGCTTTGTTACGAAAACTAAATTTGTCACCGGCGTCTATTCGCAACAGTGAGATAAATGTATGTAAATTTCTAACAGCAAAAGTTGAAATGCTTAATAGTAAGCTAAAGAAAACTAAAAATCCTGAAGATATTAATAAGATTCTTGATTCACTTCAGAATACAGAGTTTACGCTTGAGTGTTTTGAAACAGAACCTGAAAAATATGTAGTTAATAGTACAGAAAATTCTTTATTAGTTACACCGATTGTAACTCCTAGAAACTTTCTTAAACGTATCATTGCCGAACGCGGTATCCTAACATCTGCAACACTTTTGCCACACGATGTTAAAGAGATTCTTGGTCGCACTGATTATAAATTTAAAGATTTAGGAACATCCATTCCAAAGGAAAACAGAAGGGTAATATGGTCACCGTCTAAATTCTCTCACAATGCCAGTGAGATTGACATACCCGCATTAGCTGCGCGGATAGAGGATATTTACAAATCCACTGGTAAAAAGAATACACTTGTTCATACCACATACTCGATGATGTTTAAGTTATTACCGTATTTCCGTATGCCGGTAATATGGCATGACGAAAATAATAAACAGGAGGCAATTAATAGATTCATTGAAAATGGGGGGGTAATGATTGGTGCGGGCATGAGCGAGGGATTGGATTTGAAGGGAGATTTATGTCGAGTTCAAATCATTACGACATTACAATTTCCTAATATAATGGACCCTTGGGTTGCAAAACGCAAAGCTTTACCCGATGGAGAAGAATGGATGATAGGAGAAGTTATGAAAGTACTTCGGCAGCAAATTGGTCGTGGAACACGTGGAGAAAATGATTATTGCGAAAATTATGTGCTAGACAATCGTCTAGCTTTTGTTATACAAAAAGCACGTAGGATGCGCATGTGTCCTGATCATTTTTTTGACTCTATTGAAGGATGGAACTCATGAGCAGAATGATATTTGTATTGGGAGACATGCATCTCCCATACATGGACATGTATGCGATTTCCGAAATCGCAGATGAAATCGAGATTGCTCAAAAACGCGGTGATGATGTGACCGTGGTGCAAGTCGGAGATATTCTCGATCAACGTGCTTGGTCTAAATATCCAAAAGATGGCGAATCCGAGCATGCACAACTGGAATGGGATAAGGCTGAACAATGTATGGCTACGCTCCATACGCTTATTCCAGAAATGCATATCATCTTCGGAAACCACGATGAGCGTGTCGCAAAGCGCGCAGCCGATGCACAACTTCCGCGTCAATTAATTAAAACACTTGACCAACATTTTAATTTTGAAGGATGGAAATGGCATACGAGTGAACATCCGCTTGAAATTGATGGGATTTATTTTGTGCATGGCGATACGTTCCCAATTCCGACACCGCAGTCTGCTGCACTGAGACTAGGACAATCGGTATGTTATGGTCATACACACCAAGCGCACTTGAGTTATGTGACAACACATAAGAAACGGATGTTTAGTATGAACGTTGGCTGGCTCGGCGATGAACGCCAATCTGCTTTTAATTATGCGCGAAAATCACCCCATAAGTGCTGGAAAGGATACGGAGTTATTATTGATGGAGTTCCCCACCTAATACCTATTGACTGATAGTTTGAAAATTAGTACGTTTCGATTTACCCACCTACCACCCCTAACCAGGAGTTAAGATGAA
>Ga0194115_10000864_pt1 | contig 41659 bp, 30 predicted proteins | sample TA2MahsurfametaG_3_FD_148656 | JGI IMG/M metagenome (GOLD analysis project Ga0194115, IMG submission 148656) | Freshwater microbial communities from Lake Tanganyika, Tanzania - TA2015002 Mahale S4 surface | ecosystem: Environmental > Aquatic > Freshwater > Lake | place: Tanzania: Lake... | reverse complement strand
TGCCAGATGTGCCCGGCGTACAGCGGGTTTCTTTTTTGAAGGTACTTTTATGCTTTGTCCTTTTGTTGCTTTTTTTGCAACAGGCTTGCTTTTAGCGGCTGTGGCCATACATGCTCCCAGAGTTTGATTACTTTGTAATTATACGCAAAAACGGAAAAAAGGTCAACCATGTTGCAAATATGCTAACATCAGCCATTTTTCGTACTCGTTAATACTTTCGTTGATCTGAGCACGAAGTTGATCTGCTACAGGACTAGTTGGTTTTTTGGTGCGTCGGAGCACCACTTCTTCTGCGCCTAACTTTTGCACAAGGCCTTCTATGTGGCCCAGCATCCTGGCCAGGTCCTTACGACATTTGGTTGGGGCAGCATGCATATTATTACGCAATTCTATTCCAACTTTGTCCCAATCTACAGCAGTTTGCAATCGCATGATTCTAGTGTAACAGCATTTTGGGCTAAAGTCAATCTAGATAAATATCACGAAAGGATACCAAAATGCCACGCTTGAGCCTTTGGCGCGAAAATCATGGTAATGATTATAAATTCATAGATCGCAGGATCAGCGAAATGTTTACCATTGGTGGTACTGGTGTTTTGGTACACAAATATTTAGGTACAGAAAATAATACCAGTGGCACTGACGCTACTCGTCCGGATTATGTAACTCAAAGCGAGTTGAATATTCAAGATTTACTGTTCTTAGAGAACCGTGATAGAAAATACGACACTGATGTGTACAGCATGCGCGGAATCTATCAAGTGCAAGATCAAGATTTTGATCTAAGGCAATTTGGCATTTTTCTAGCACAAGGCACCACATTCATGACGTTCCATTTGAATGACATGATACACCTATTGGGAAGAAAAATTATGCCAGGCGATGTGTTGGAACTCATGCACCTGCGTGATTTTCACAGCTTGGACCCTAATGTTCCGTTTGCTTTGCAACGCTTCTATAGTGTGGTTGAGGCAACCCGAGCTGCTGAAGGATTTAGTTCCACATGGTATCCGCACCTATGGCGAGTAAAACTACAGCCATTGGTTGACAGTCAAGAATACAAGGACATTCTTAACAAGATATCTGCAGATCGTGATCCGTTCACGGCCAACAATGCAAATGCTGCAACCAGCATAGGAAGCATATTGAGCAGTTATCAACGATATCTTGACATAAACGAAGCAGTTATCGAACAAGCAGAAGTGGAAGTTCCGACCAGTGGATACGACACCAGCAAGTTCTACACAGTGCCTGTGGAAAACAACAAACACAAAGATCCGATAGGCTATCGTGTTAACAGTAACGGTGTGGTTGACACTAGTAGTGTAAGCACCACAGCAGATTCTGGACAAGCAACGCCAATTTCTAAAATACAAGGCTACCTGACCGGCGACGGATTAGGCCCTAATGGGTTAGATGTAGGTATGGGGGTAGCATTCCCAGGTGATCCCAAAAGCGGCGACTATTTCCTACGATTGGATTATGTTCCAAACAGATTATTTAGATACAGCGGAAATCGTTGGGTCAAAATTGAAGACAAGGTACGAACCAATATCACGCCTGGTGCTGCCAACAATGAAACTCAACGCAGTATTTTTGTAAACAACACCAACACATTCACTGACCTTCAAGGCAATACCAAGCCACAGCGTCAGAGTCTTAGCAAGGCACTTAGACCAGAGGCAGATAACTAATGGCTGTTCAATTTTTTTACGATAATCAAATACGCAGATTCTTGCTGCAATTCACACGAATGGTCAGCAACTTCCAAGTGCAGTTTGGAAAAACTGATGCTACAACAAATCAATTGGCTTTGCAAACTGTTCCAGTGTTCTATGGCGATGCCAGCAGACAAGCTGCCCAGATTTTAGCACGAAACAGCGAAAATGTTTTACAAGCTGTACCAGCTATGGCGTTTTATATAAGTTCGTTGCAGTACGACAGGCAGCGTATGCAGGAACCAAACTTTATTGGCAAGATGCAAATACGCGAGCGTATGTATGATCAAATCACTGGTATGCAAACAGACCAGCAAGGCGATACTTACACTGTTGAACGCCCTATGCCTGTTCCATATCTCATGACCATCAAGTTAGATATATGGACCAGCAACACTGAACAAAAATTGCAACTCATTGAACAAATTGCTACTTTGTTCAATCCTGCTTTGGAAATACAAAGTACTGACAACTACATAGATTGGACTAGTCTTAGCTATGTTTTACTCACTGACATGAACTGGAGCAGTCGAACTGTGCCGGTTGGAACCGAAGATCCCATTGACATTGCGACCATGACTTTTGAGCTACCGGTCTGGATTGCGCCGCCTGCCAAGGTTACTCAGATGGGAGTCATACAAAAAATTATTAATAGTGTGTATGACAGCAGCGGTGTTTTGGACAAGAGCGTGTTTGACGAAAACAAAATTTTAATTAGACGAGCATTGACTGTTCTAAACTACGGTGTGGTATTGATTGGCAACAGACTACGACTAGTATCAGCCAGTTCAGCGCGAGGAAACAACTCCATAGAATCTGATGATGTAGAAGTGTATGACAACGATCCTCAGATCTGGCGCAATATTATCAACCAGTATGGGTCTTTGGAAAATGGCATAAGTCAGGTTCGCTTGGAGATGCCCAACGGCGGCGAACTAGTTGGAACTGTAGCGTACGACCCGACCGACGACACTTCGTTGTTGTTTGGAGTGTTGAATGATACAGTGCCTGTGAACACTTTGACTGCAATTGATGCTGTGGTCAATCCGCATAAGAATTCTGTTCTTGCTCTACTGTTTGACAGTATGGGTAACTACCAAGTTGCTGCTGGCACAAGATATCTCATACTTGAAGACATTAACGATTTACCAAACACTGATTTTTCGCAAGCCTGGAATCCGAATGGAAAACCACTTGTGGCCAAGGCCAACGATATTGTATACTATGACGGTAATGCATGGCAAGTGGTGTTTGATAGCAACTCTGCTAACGAAGTAGAGTATGTGACCAATACCGCTACCGGAGTGCAATTACGCTGGACCGGTGCCGAGTGGATCAAAAGTTACGAAGGATTGTATAGAGAGGCAGAATGGAGAATCGTTTTGTAGAAAATTGTGGTGCGCTTATCTATGCAAAAGACACTCATAGATATTTGTTCTTGCTGCGCAGCTCAAGCAAACACAGAAATAGCTGGGGGCTAGTTGGCGGCAAAGTCGAAAAAAGCGAAACTGTTGTTCAAGCCCTGCACAGAGAAATTTTAGAAGAACTAGGCGGTGTCATTGACAATGCTAAACCTGTGCCAATAGAAAAGTTTACCAGTAACAATCAACAGTTCTCATACCATACTTTTATGATTGTGGTTGACTCAGAATTTATTCCAGTACTCAATCACGAACACACTGGTTTTTGCTGGGTTCCATTGGAAAACTATCCTAAACCTTTACACCCAGGTGTATGGCGTACATTCAAATTTGATGAAGTAATTAGTAAGATTAAAACTATTGAAAAGTTGAACTCTTAGGTTACACCTATGTCAGCTTCAACCAAATAGGTTTGAAAATGAATCTGCCTAAAATTTAGTAACTTGCTCCAACTAGGCGGACAAACATAGTTAGGTGTAGAAGTTACTCGTACAAATTCAACTTCATTATACATGCGCATGATTCTTTCCATGCTCATGATCCAGTAATCATCACTATAGTTATAGTTTGTTGGAGCATAACCAGATGTACCAGCATATACATTATTGTTATAATATTCTCCAGCACTATTATCAAATCCAATCAAATAAACTTTTTCGTGACCGTCAAAGCAGGCCAAGTATGTGGCTACCGTGCCTGCATTGCTAACAAAGTCTTGAGGTATTAGATAAAATTTGTCAGGATGTCGCATTATTTTATCACTGTTGGCATAAACAATGTGTCCGTTGCAATAACCACTGTGAGCAAGTTCGTTGGTAATATCGTCACCAACTGTAACCAAAAATGTTGGTTCAAAGTCTCTATAGAAAGCATTACATCCATAGGTTTGCATACTGGTAGCACCAAGCCTACCGCTGAGGTGTTTAATTAACAAACCAATTGGAAATGTTTTTCTACTGTTGCCATTGCCAATCACCGTGGCAATTTTACTGATATGATTGTTTGCTACTGCTGTTGGAATCCACTCTGTTTTGTATAACCATTCGCTGTTTCGAAAGGCGGCTTCGGTGGTAATGCGCTCACCACCGTAGTTGGTTCGATAAATTTTGTTTAGTTTTTGCAAACATTACACCCCAAACACCATTGAAACACTGTCAATGTAACTTTTTGGCACAATGGCATTGGCAGTGAAATCTGAAGTTGGCGCTGCGGCATAGGACAATGTGCCACTTACCACAAAGTTTTGCACAGTCATATTGCCAGAAAACACTGGGCTGATCAAGGTTTTATTGGTGAGGGTCTGAGTAGCAGTTTTTGTGACCATTTCTGACACACCACCAGCGGTTGAACCATCATGAATAATCAGAGTGTCTTTGTCTGTATCAAGAGTAACCTCACCTAACGCACCTGTAAAACTGCTGTGCTGTGCTGTGGTACCTCTACGGAATTGTACTTGTGTTGCTGGCATTTTATGCTATGCTCCCATAATCTCTAGTTAATCCTACCGGATTGCTTATCAATCCGTAATCGGCAGAAAAGTTATCTGTGGTAACCTGCGCACCGTTAACAGTTACTTGACCTTTGAAGTCAAAATCGTTTGGAGTCATCCAAACATTGTCGTAGATGCTGATGTTTCCATAGATACCATTGTAACCAATGCTAATACCACCGCCTCTTGCTGCTGTGGAGTTAATTGCATTGTTTGCCATGGTAATGTTTTTGTCATTGGTAGTGATTTCTGTGGTTGCCACTGTGGTGGTGTTTCCAGCCACATACAAGTTACCAATAACATACATATCGCTTAACGCACTGACTAGCCCGCCAATGTTCAAACGTCCAACAACTCCTGCACCACCGGTGACAACCAAAGCACCGGTGGTTGGGCTCAAGCTGCTGGCACCTGCAATTGTTACATTGCTGATTTGGGTGGCCTGGCGTGTCCAAGTTCCGTAGGTAGCATTATAGGTATACAGTATGTTGTTTACTGTAGCTTGCTGTCCATTAGTAGGGGATGATGGAAATGCCATTTTTCTTGCCTTTTAATTGCTCAAAGTATTTATGCTTGAGCTCAAATTACCATGTATATAAACCAGCTCTGAGCCAGGTGTTTGGTGCCACGCAAACGTATAACCAGCTGCCATCCCAAGTAATTTCGCCTGTGTGTCCTGGGCTATATGGGCTAACAGGGCTCTGTGATTGCGTTATACGGAATCTAGGTACTTTAAGCTGCCCGGTCACTTGATCATAGCTGAAATTAGCATTGGCTCCAAAAGTGCCTGTATCGTTGTATTGTACCTCTCCATCGCCGCCACCTATATCTGCTTCTGGTAATATGGCTCTCAAGGGTGTACTGAAAAAATCTACCCAATATTCGCCGGTACCATCATTTATGTAGCGATACAATATGTCTGTGCCTGATTGATACCACATGTCTCCTGGGGTGGGATCACCCGGCGGAGTTGCGCTGGTAGTGGTCCTAAGTCCGTTTTCACCATAGACAATGTTGCCTGCGACAGTTAACGTGCCTCCTACAGAAAAATCTGTAAAAGTTATGTTAGGTGTAAATCCAATGGTCACAGTGTTTCCGCTGACAGTGGTTTGAATTTGATTGGGTACACCTACCACAACGATGGTATTGCCACCTGTGACTGAACCTGTTCCAGTATTGCCTTGTAGCCCAAATGTGGTACTAACGGCATTGCTTGTGATACTGGTTATCCTACCATAATTATCAACCACAACAGTAGGCACACTTGTGGCACTGCCGTAGTTGCCTGCTACCACGCCAGTTGGAGTCAAGTCTAATCCCACATTGAAACCATTGGCAAGATTTGCCACAACATTGGTTGTGTTTGCCAATGTAGTAGTAATATATGGAACGCCGTTGGCAAATCTAAATGCACCTGTTACAGTAACATTTCCTGTCACAGCAACATTCCCTACCACATTCAAATCACCTAGATTGTCGTACGAGGCAGTGACATTTGCAACACTTGCACTGGTTAGGTCCACCCAATAATTGTTTGTGCCATCATTGATGTATTCGTAAACAACATCTGTATCCGTTTTGTACCAAATATCACCTAATACTGGCACAGCAGGTGCACTGGCCTGAGCATATTTTCTTAGTCCGCCGCCTGTGATGTTGCCTGTAACTGCCAGGTTTCCTCCCACGGTGGTTGCACCAATCACATCCAAACTAGCCAGGTTGCCAAACCCGCCGTTGGCTATGGTTAACCCGCCTATGGTAGCAGTGGTACCTGACGCTACAATGTTGCCAGCTTGTATGCTAAATCCAGAGCCAATCAAGTTGCCAATAGTAAGATTACCAGCTATTGCACTCAAGCCGCCGGCAGAAAAATACTGACCGGACGCAGTCAAATTGCCGCTAGAATTGACTGAGAAAATTCCTGGAATGTTCATGCTGTTGGATGACACAGACAATCCGCCTGCAGTCATACTCAATGCTGCAATTGAACCAGTGGCTGTAACCTGGCCAGTACTGATATTGCCTGCTGTTAGATTGCCAACAAATGCACCGGTAACAGCAGACAACATTTCTCCTGCACTAATGTTGTTTCCAGCAAAAATATTTCCAGTTACTCCAACACCACCAACTACACGTAACGCACCTGTGTTGTAATCTACCGCTGCGGTTGCACTGGCCACTGTGAAGTCGCTACTGGTGCCCAAGCTCACTGCTGCATTGCTTACTGTGGCACTGACAAAGTCAACCCAGTAGTTGCTAGTTCCATCATTTACATACTGATACAAGACGTCAGTGTCATTCTTGTACCATAAATCTCCTATCACTGGATTAACAGGTGCAGACACACTTGTGGTTTTACGAATACCACCACCGGTCACGTTTCCTGTGATTGTCACGTCGCCGCCAATTACTGCTGACCCTATCACACTCAAACTGGCCAGGTTGCCAAATGCTCCATTTTCAATTGTGAGCCCGCCCACAACTGCGCGAGTACCTGCACTGTTGATGTTGCCTGAGAGATCTAGTGTGGCAGCAGATATAGCACCAGAGAGTGCAGTGAAACCTCCAGCTGAGAAATATGATCCACCCGCAGATACGTTACCACCAACTGTAATTGATGATGCTGCGATATAGGCTGCAACATTGGCATTTGAGTATGTGCCTTCATTGCCAGCAAGAATGTTGACTCCATTAGCATAGGTAAATGTGCCAGCGGACACTGTGGTCACTGCTAGATTACCTGCATTTAGGTTACCTGTAACACCTACACCCCCTACCACACGTAGCGCACCGGTATTGACACTGGTGCTTTCTGTGCCGCTGGCAATTGTGAAATCATTGTTGGTGCTGTTGTCAACTGCTGCGTTACTCACTGTGGCGCTGACAAAATCAATCCAATAGGTATTTGATCCATCATTGACATAGGTATAGTACACATCTGTATCTGTTTTGTACCAAACATCGCCTGGTACTGGATTTACAGGTGCTGTGGTACTGGCAGTTTTTCTTAGTCCACCACCAGAAACATTGCCTGTTACTGCTAGGTCGCCGCCCACAGTGGCCGACCCAATAATGTCTATTCTGCCTGATAATAAAGCACTGGCAGCATATATATTGCTAGAAAAGTTACCTTGCCCAGCCAAAAGATTTGCACCAGATATATTGCCAGTAACTGCGAGAGTTTGAGCAACATTGAGCAATCCGCCAATATAGGTAGCACCTGCAATGCCCGCACCACCACGCACAACCAAAGCACCAGTGCTGGTATTGCCACTTGCTGTGGTTGCATTTGCTACCAAATTACCAGACGCACTAATAATGCCCCCAGCATAGATGTTGCCGGTGATGCCAAATCCGCCTGCAACTCTTAAGGCACCAGTTTCAGTGTCTGTACCTGGAGTGCCGCTGGTAATTGTAAAATCTGCATTGGTACTGTTGTCAACTGCGGCATTGCTTACAGTCGCACCAACAAAGTCAATCCAATAGCTGTTTGTGCCATCATTGATGTATTGGTATAGTACATCTGTGTCTGTTTTGTACCAAAGGTCGCCGACCACAGGGTTGACTGGGGCACTCAAACTTGTTGTTTTACGGATGCCGCCGCCAGTTACATTGCCTGTGATAGCAACATCTCCTGATATATCAGCTCGTCCAGTTAGAGCAAAGTTACTTGCACCTACAATGTTGCCGCCCACGCTCAAACTGGTACCAATAATGCCGCTGGTGCCAACATTTAATGTTGTACCAATATTGGCACTGGTGCCTATCCATGCGGCACCACCTATACCAATGCCACCGCTACCAGTAATAACCAGTGCACCTGTTGTTGTGCTTGAACTGGCAGTTTGACTGTTGGCAACAATGTTACCATTGGCTGATATCAATCCGCCGGCAAAAATATTTCCTGTGATGCCTGCGCCGCCTACCACACGCAGTGCACCACTTTGATCGTTGGTGCTTGCGGTGCCAGTTACTATTTCTAAATCAGTAAGTAAACCTGTTTCTATGCTGGCATTGCTGACTGTCGCACCTACATAATCAACCCAGTAGTTGCTGGTGCCGTCATGCACGTACTGATAAAGAACATCTGTGTCGGTCTTGTACCATAAATCACCGACCACAGGACTGGCCGGTGCTGATACGCTAGTGGTTTTACGGATGCCACCACCTGTAACTCTGCCCACTACATCAAGATTACCAGTTATGTCAACTCGGCCTTGAGCACTGATGTTGCCCAGAGTGTTGAAGTTGCCTACCACATTGGCTGTGGCTCCGACATTTAGACTGGTACCAACAATAGCACTGGTACCTACATTTAGCGTGGTACCAATATTGGCACCTTGACCTGTGAACAGTGTGCCGCCGACTCCAAGTCCGCCTAGGCCGGCTATAACCAAAGCACCAGTAGTGGCATTGGTGCTTGCTACTCTGCTGTTGGCAACAATGTTGCCATTGGCGTTGATTAGTCCGCCTATAAAAATATTGCCTGTGGCGCCTATGCCTCCTACCACAGTGACCGCACCAGTGTCACTATCGTAGCTTTCGGTTCCACTGGCAATACGGAAATCATAATTTATGCTGTTTTGCACAGCAGCATTACTAACTGTGGCACCTACATAGTCGATCCAATAACTACTGGTTCCGTCATTTACATAGGTATAGTAGACATCGGTATCAGTTTTATACCATACGTCGCCAGGTACCGGATACGCTGGTGCAGTTGCGCTGGCGGTTTTTCTTAGGCCGCCGCCGGTTATGTTACCTGTTACTGCAAGGTCCCCACCAATATTTGCAGCACCAACCACAGTCAGACTGGCAATGTTACCAAAACCACCGTTTTCAATTGTGAGGCCGCCCACAATGGCCTTGCTGCCCGAACTCAGGACATTGCCAACTGTGAGTATGCCGCCAAGTGCAGATAACCCGCCAGCTGCAAAGTAAGTTCCACCTGCAGAAAGATTACCACCAATGGCCACATCTGAGCTGACTAGATATGCGGTAACATTCGCATTCGAATAGGTACCTTCATTACCAGCTAGTATGTTTACGCCATTGGCAAAAGTAAACAAACTACCACTTACTGTGCCTGCAGAAACATTGCCTGCATTGATATTACCGCTGATGCCTGCTCCACCAGTAACAGTTAGCGCACCGGTAGTAGTGGTGGTGCTTGGTGTTCCACTTACGATAGCCAAGTCTTGTAAACTTTGCGGAGATGTTGGCGAAGCATTGCTTACAGTTGCGCCTACATAGTCTACCCAGAAGTTGCTTGTACCATCATTGATGTATTGGTAAAGAACATCGGTGTCACTCTTATACCACAAGTCACCCACCACAGGGTTGACTGGTGCTGTGGTACTGGTTGTTTTTCTAATACCGCCACCAGTAACATTACCACTCACAGCTAAATTGCCTGATATGGTACCGTTGCCGATCACCGTCAAACCGGCCAAGTTACCAATAGCACCGTTTTCTATAGTCAACCCGCCTATGACAGCTAGAGTTCCGGTGCTGACAATATTGCCATTGGTAATGTTAAAATTGTTTGTGCTAAAAAACTGCGCTGATGAAACAATGTTGCCACCAGCAAAAGAAATAGAATTTGCTGCGAGATACGCTGTGACATTGGTGTTAGAAAAAGTACCTTCGTTGCCGGCAAGTATGCTAACACCATTGGCATAGGTAAACAAGTCTGCTGTGATGTTATTTGCTGTGATGTTATTTGCTGTGACATTGCCTGCATTTATATTACCGCTTACACCTACCCCACCAGTGACAACCAATGCCCCTGTTGTGGTGTTTGTGCTAGCTGTACCGCTGACAATGGTCAAATCTTGTAAACTTTGTGGCTGATTGGGTGTGGCATTGCTGACCGTAGCACCAGCTATGTCTATCCAGAAATTGCTTGCTCCATCATTGATGTATTGGTAGTAAACATCTGTGTCCGTTTTGTACCAAACATCCCCCACAATAGGGTTGACTGGTGCAGTGGCACTGGATGTTTTGCGTATGCCGCCACCTGTGACTCTACCAGTCACATCCAAATTGCCGCCAATGGTGCCTGCTCCAATCACGGCCAGACTGCTTAAACTACTGATACCGCCATCAGTAATGGTCAATCCGCCCACAATAGCGGTGTTACCTGTGGTTGTGATATTGCCATTGGTGACTGTTAATCCGTTTAACGAAAAATAACTGCCGGTAGCTGAGACATTTCCTTGGTCAACTGTTAGTCCAGCAGCAGAAAAATAAGTGCCACCAGTGGTTAGGTTAGCAGCAATCTGCACATTTTGAGCGAATGATGCTGTTTGCAAAACGCTGAGATTGCCACCAATGTTGATGTTGCCACCTACGCCTAGGCCGCCTTGCCCGGTGACAACCATGCTGCCTGTAGTGGTACTGGTGCTGGTAATATTTTGGTTGGCAACAATATTACCGCCAGCCACATTCAAATTACCCTGCAGGTACAGGTTGCCTTGGATGCCTACTCCGCCAGAAACTTGCAGTGCGCCGCTGGCTGCACTGGTGCTTGGTGTACCACTCACAATCGCAATGTCATTCAAACTTTGTTGATTGTAGGCCGTGATATTGGCCACTGTGGCACCGGTAATATCAACCCAATAAGAGTTGGTACCATCGCTTACATACTGGTACAAAACATCAGTACCCAGCTGATACCATTGGTCACCTACCACAGGATTCAGTGGTGCATTAGAACTTATACTCTGACGGATACTGCCACCGGTGATGTTGCCTACAGCACTGATATTTTGGCCAGCCCAGATGTTGCCGCCCGCACCAATACCTCCTGCGCCAGGTACAACAATAGCACCTGTGCTGCTTGATGTGGCTGCGATTCTGCTGTTGGCAACTATGGCACCGCCAGCCCAGATGTTGCCACCAATGCCTAGTCCGCCTGGTGTTGGAATGACCAATGCACCTGTTGTTTCGCTTGTGCTTGGAGCAGTAGAAGTAATACTAAGATTGCCACCAATGCCTACTCCGCTAGATGTGAGGATTTGTCCACCAACATAGATATTGCCGCTGATGCCAACGCCACCCACAATTTGCAGCGCACCTGTGTTGGCACTGGTGCTGTCTGTGCCACTGTTAACAACTAAGGTGCCAACTGTGGTTGATGTGATTGGATTGACATTGGCAATAGTGGCGCCGGTAACGTCCACCCAATAGGTGGTACCTCCGCTATCGATCCATTCATACAGTATGTCTGTGCCAACTTGATACCACTGATCACCTTCAGCAGGATCTGCTGGTGGAGTTGGGGAACTGACTATCTGGGGAACTCGTTTGCCGTTTTGGAACAGCGTGGCAGCGGTTATGGTTGTGGTGGCGAATAGATTAGGGACAAATATATTGCCGCTGGCAAAAGTTAGGTTTCCAGTAACATAATTAAAGCTGGAAGTTGAAATGCCGCCCAGCTGATTGTTGACGTTGGCAAACTGTAGCTGCCCTGTACTACCAGCCGGCTCAGCTGTGCTCACACCAAAACTTAGATTTGTGGTGCCAAGATCAATATTACCTGTGGTGGTAAGTCTAAAGGTACGTCCGGTGTTGACTGTGCCTTCTTCAACCAGAGTAATAATTGCAGGGGTAATTTTACCTTCGGCTGAACCTGCATTGGCATCTTTGGTTCTTTCCCAAATACCGTTGCTGCCAGTGCCTACTGCAATGACTTGATAGATACCATTTTGTGCTGCGTTGGCCTGAGCACGTACCAACACGCGATCATAAAAGTTTAAGACGATGCCGTCTACAGTATTGGGCATCTGCGCCAACATGACATTGCCGATGTCCGCGGTAGTAGCGACTCTTACGCTTTGCTTAAAGTCGGTATCAGGTATCTGACTGTATTTAGGTCTGGTTAATGCCATGGCAGAACTGTCTCAATTTATACTATTTATGGAGACATGATCCAAAAGAAAAGTACATAAAGAAAAAGGGCCTTGCGGCCCTTTTTCTGTCTCCTCTGCTGCGGATTACGCTTGAGATTCGATGTATGTAATTTGAATGTCAACGTTCGCTTGTGATCCTTGAGCAGGTACAATGTTGAACGCCACTATCTCGTTACCGTTTGGATAGAAGCCAGTTCCTGGAAGAACTGCACCACCAATTTCCTTAACGTTGCGCAGATCGATAAATCCAGAGTTAGTAGCACTTACTGGAATCGAGAACAACTGCTCGCCGCCTTGTGCATATGGCAGAATGTTGTGATGTCCTCTTGGGCTCAAATCAAACACTACCGAGTTCACACCCCACAGATTGGTTGGCTTGTCACCAGCTGGATACACGTTTGCAACGAACTGTGTAAAGCTAGGCTGGTTGAAACCACCTGTTTGTAGCGTGCCGCCTGGTTGGTTGAAACGTACATTCAACGGCTGCCAGTTAGCACTGATAATGTTGGTTGGATTCAACACCGCTTGCAACAAGAAACGTGGCTTCAAGGTAGCAGCAGTATCTGCGATGTTAACGAACAAGTTCTGCAACAGCAACTGAGCGCGGTTGATCAAGTCCTTGCTGCCCAGTTCGCCTGTGACAGCGTTAGTAATCGCAGGAGCCAGTCTCATCATGAACAGTGTTTGAACCTGTGTGCCCAACACGTTGAGGTTAGCTAGGTTATAGGTAAACTGATACGAACGATCAACGTCAAAGCGTCCGTCTAGGATGACCGCCGAACCCCAGTGATTGAGGTCTGGGCTGGCAGTGATACTGAACAATCTACATGTGGCATCAGCACTGTGTGACACACCAGAACCCTGTGGATTCAAACCCATGCTCATGGAACGAACTTGACCAAGATTGTAGTTTGATATTACAGCACTGCGTGTGAGTGTACAAACGTTGCCGTTGGCTGCAAATGGACCTGCTGTGTAAGTGATCAGCTCATCGCCTACCACCACAGTGACTGGAATGCCAGCACTAGCAACTGGGAAGTCTGTGATGCTTTGCAGTGAAATATTGCCTGTTTCGGCAGCAACCAGTGGCAGTGCCAATCTTGAGTGTGCATTGGTTCTGTTGGAACTCATGTATCTAGCTGGCAAGTTACCTGAGCGCATGAACGCTTCGTCATTCACGTTGTTGTTCTTGATACGATGTGCCCAGATCATTTTACCATCTGTGGTACGGAGACCCCAGTCAATGAAGCCGGCACCATACCAGGTGTACTGGATAGCAACCATCTGCATCTTGGTCTTGTCTAGCACATAACCTGATGGACCGGTGCCATCCAGTTTGTCAAGATTGAATTGCTCCTGAGGAACAAGTAGTGTGTCAATCACGCTCATTCTTGCTTCGGCTGCGTTTATTGATCCGCGATATGTTGGTGTAATGTACATTTCACTTTGCCCAACAACACGACTCACAGTGTGATTTTGTCCGCGAATAACAATCTGATCACCCACATCCAGCTGGTCAACAAATCTAGTAAATCTGTCGCCTGCTACCAGGTGTTGATTGATACCCACGTTTACTCGACCAAGCACTTCACGGGTGGCGCTGCGTCGACCAACTTTGATTTTGATACCGTCATGTTCCCAGAACACGCCGTTTTGGTCATCAAACATGCCCACGCGGATTCTTGCACCGTGCCAATTTACTACGCTGAACTTGGGGAATGTTCCGTACGTTGGTGTTGTGGCTCCTAGGATATTTTTAGCCAGCACAGTGAAGTTTGTTGGGCTAACGATAGAATTTACCAGATAATGATCGTTGTACCCGCTGGTAGTGATACCAAACAAGGAGATATTGGCGCCTATCTGCAATCCATGCTCGAGTTCTGTAAGGATAGTAATTGTGCTGGCCACGCTGGTACCTGACGCTACCACATTGGTGACAGTAAACGTTGGGCACATGCTGATACCTGTGGTAAACATCATGCCCTTGCCGCTTTGGTAGCGGAAGTATTTCTTGGTCTGGCGAGCCACTTCAAAACCAAATGCTGGAGCGTTTACACCAATGTTGGTTCCACCATCAACTGGACGGTGACGTACCAAGCTGGTTGGAAACAGGGTAATGTTACCATTGATCTGACTCTGCTGTCCAATTGCTGCCACAGTGGCCAGTGCGTTGGCCACGATAGCACCCGGCTTAGTTACAAAAGTGAACTGATTGCTGGTCGGAACACTGTTAACAACAAAAATACCCGATGCATGAGTATTGGCATTTTGTGCACCAAACAGTTGAGTTTGTATAATCATACCTGGGTACAGGCCATGCGGTTGCACAGTGGTCACGGTCATGGTGCTAGGTGTTCCCACGTTTGACACGATGCTGGCGTACTGGATATTGGCACCTGAATACATTCCGCCTTTGCGAACAACGATATCATTAGAAACAACCGGTGAGCTCAGCATGTACCCGACGTCTCTGTTAGGAGAGTATTTTGGATAATACGCCATGTAGTTTACATCGTTGATAGTGTTAAAGTAGATACCTTCAACGTTGGCGTTATTCAAGCCCAAGGTAGACACAAAAGCGTTAGCAATGTTAGCCACACCGGCTACTGCTGCACTTTGCCCAAACGGGCTGGCGCCGTTAACTGATGATGGAACACCGTGTGCGTTGGCATTGATACCAATCACTGGCACGTTGACGTTACCTGCTACAAACACACCTGCTGCTGTGATGCACAGCGACCCAGCTGGTGCAGCACTTATAGCTTGTGTACCAAGAGCACTACGTACCACGGTGAACGCACCGTCTGTGACCACTGCGACTGTGGTAGGACGCACGATTTCAATATTGGAATTGCCGCCCAATCCAGTGCTGAGTTCGCTGGCCATGTTGACCTTGGCGATAATCGAACCTGGGTTGATGATTGGGCTGGCGTTGGTGTTCATCCAGCCACGAGTTATTGTGAGTGTACTGTTGGTAGTATCAACCTGGTCACAACGGAACAGTTCGATGTTGGCAGCAAAACCAGCGGCCACGTTAGAAGTGATTGATTTGATCCTGGCACCAATTGGCAAAGTCTGCACTGAGTCGCTGTTGGTTCCCAACAGTTGTCGTGTGATTCCTAGCGCAGCGGTGCCGCCGCCGGCGTTGACGCCTACCAGCTCAAAAGTGCCACCAATGGCAGTTTCAACAGCCAAGACCACTGCCTGTGGTGCTGCGAGAGCCACGTTGGTGGCTAAAGCACTGGCACCGGATGTGACTGCGGTGGTAGCTACAGTAGCCACGTCGCTGTCAGGAAGAGTAACAATAACACCAATATCGCCTGCATTCCAGTATTGAGTGCTCAGCACTGTGAATGTTTTCTGTGCAGGACCACCGTTGGCCAATGTCACGTTGCGGGCACCCCCAGTAACGGCCGAGTTGGCCACCCAGGTGGTACCACGTGGAGCACTGGTACCCAATGGCTGATTGATAATGATCTTGTAATCGTTAAAGTTGTGGCTGGGACCTGTGTTGCCTTGGTAACTGACTGCAAAGCCTAATGGGAAGTTGGTGGTCGTCACAGGAGGGGTGAAACCCTGGTTCAGCGTCTTGAAAGAGGTTCCGCCTGCGCCCGTCTGGGTAATGTTACCGTTTGAACCTGCTGTCATCAGGGTAGCATAACCATGAACGTTGGCCTGGACATCTGTACCAGGCACTTCATAAGTCATGGAAGTTTGGAAACCTGCGGTAAAGCTGGCCCATTTGGTCTGCTGCAAACCATATTCAAAGTCAGCGTCGATCAAGGATTCTGGCAGTGCCACACGCTGACGCTCTACAGCATCAATACCAAAATCATGAGTACGCACACGCAGCTCGACAGTTTCCACAAAAATCTGGAGCTTGTCATTGGCACTCATTGCACTGGTGTCTAGATCCAGTGTAAGAGTGGTCACGCCATTCTGGACTCCAGGAATGGTTGTGGTGTCTGTGGATGAATAGCTGATGGTTCCGCCACGAGTTGAATCGCTGAAATTGTAGATCACTGTGTTTGTGGTCACATTAGTGATCATTAGAATGTCTTTTAACTGATAATTATCAGCAATCTTCACTGTACCAGCTCCGCCTGCGCCTGGAGTAAAGATGTAATATTGTATCGCTTTTCTTGCCATTTTGGTCTACCTTATATGGTTAATATGCTTCTTTTATTTATACACCGAACACTATTCCAATGGAATCAATGTAGCTTTTTGGCATGATTGAGTTGCCTTGGAATGTTTGGGTAGCCAAATTAACATTGGCCAACGTGACTCCATCAAACGTGCCTACTCCAGAAAAATTGGAAGAGCCGGTGAACACAGAGTTGTTCAAAGTGGCACTGTTAATTGTTGGGCTTGTCAGTGTTTTGTTTGTAAGGGTTTGAGTAGCAGTGGCTCCAACTAGCGCAAAGCCGCCTGCTGTGGAGCCGTCGTGAACACGCAACACATCCAACTGTGTATCTACCGTGATTTCGCCCACCGCACCTGTAAAGTTGTTGTTTTGGGTCGTTGTTCCTCTACGGAACTGTACTTGTGTTGGCATATCTTAACCGGCTCCTAATAGTGTATTTATTGGTATTTATGTTAACTCACCCAGATCTGTGGTTTCCAGGTAGCCAGATGGCTCCATGCAATCATAGACATCATAGGCTGTGTTGGAACTTTCTTGCAGCACTGCACCAAAAGCATCTTGTACAGGTGTAATTGTCTCAGGACCTGAAGATTCAGTGAAGGTGGTCACATTACCATCTATAGTGACTTGTGTCACAGCATAGTCTGCTGCGGGATAATACAGCGTGGTAGAATTGGTAAACCCTGATCCAGCGCCAGGTGTAGTGATGATATTGTCAGGGCCAGAATTGGCATAAATAATGTTCCCGCTGGTACGAATGTCGCCGTTGGAAGCAAACATGGTAATCGGACCGCAAACGATTCCTGTATCAATTACAAATTTGCTGTTAGCCATAATACATTTGTTCCTATATGTTATTTATGAATGTTGGATCAGTAGGATTCCCATTCCTGGTATTTGCTCAACATATCAGCTTTTACCTTGACCTTATTATCTGTGCTGTTGCCTGTGTAATACAAATTAACATTTCCGCTGCTGAGAGCCACACTCACATTGCCTAACGGTGCAGCATTTGCCAAGGTGCTGATCATGTTGTATTGAGTTCTATAGGCAGTTGTGTCATTGTGGATGATCAAAACTTCGCTCACTTCATGTGCAGCCCTTGTGGCGTTTTGTACTTGAACCATGTATTTGGCACTGCGATATCTATCAGCCTGGAATGTATGAATCAGTACTGGAGTTGTGTTTACTGTGATTTCTGTAGTGCCTCGCCAGCCCACAGTGTGATCACTTTTGAACAGCACACTGTTAGCACTGGCAGTCCCATTTGCACCTGTTATTAGTACACCTTCTTCAAGTGTTTGTAAGGTAACTAATCCCGTAGCAGAAGAAAATCCAGTTGTAGTAGACACTGCAATATGCCTGGCGCTGATAACATCGCCAGGCGCAGGTGCTTCTGTGAATGTGACCACATTGCCCGAAATACTGTAGGCAGCCACAGGCTGCTGTAAAGTACCGTTGATGGCAATGAATGTACCAGCTGTGGTGGCCAATCTGCTGAGAGTGTATTGTGTAGTCAGTCCGTCGCCAGAAAAGGTGTCAGCCACAATGGTTGAAGTAAGGGCGGCCTGTGGTTGGAACCATTTGGCACCATCCCAATATTCAAGGTCATTGGCTATGGTGTTGAAACGAATCATGCCAGTGGATGGACTACCGTAGCCCACAACCCCCGGACGTTGTGCTTCAGTACCTTTAGGCAATAACAAACTATCTGTACTATTGATCTGTAGTTTAGCACCTGTTACCAGGTTGGCTGACACAGCACTGTTGCCGATCAGCACTTGATTGTACCCAGATGCTGTGCTGGCCCATATTAAGGTTGAGTCGTTGCCGCCACGTGCTACAAAATCTCTATTGTGATTCTGCTGATCGTTGATGCGAGCGCCTTGACTCACATTTAGATTGCCCCCAATAGCTGTGCCGCCTTGCACATACAATGCACCACTTGAAGTAGTTGTGCTTATTGTACTGTTAGCGATTGCTACCTGACCGGTGAATGTTGTTTTTTGATTGTTGTCCACACGAACTGCCAGTGTGTGATCACTGTCGTCGCGCTTGGTCCAGATTTGTAGTTCGCCACCAATGCCGTTCGGTGCATTTGTAGCGCCTTGAACCACGGTACGGATACCAGAAATTTCTTGCCAATTGCCTATGTTGCCGGTGTAGGCATAGGCACCAAAAGTGCCAACAGGATCTCCATCAACTGAATTGCTTGGACTGTGCGTACTGCCGCGACTGGTGCTTACACTCCAGCCTGGTAATTGTCCAAGTACATTTGCGGATACAGCACTATGGGGCACATAGCTGTCGCCTTGATAGTAGATATTCAGTGTGTCTGATCCGCCAAAGTCTCCGTCAGTGCCTACATGCAAACCCACCGAGCTAAATGTATTACCGGTTTGTCTCTGGAAATTGAATTGCGAATTTCTTTGATCAACTGACAAGTTACCGCTTGGGCTAATGAATAACACACTGTTACTGCTGAATGCCTTCATTACCAGGTCTTGACCAATGTTGGCTGCGGTAAACGCTGCCTGGCGAGGAGTGATGTTGCCAATATAGATATTGTTCATGTCGCCCGGAGCACCAGGATTCAATATCAAATTGCCAGAAGGCGAAATGTTACCACCACCACTGCCCAGGATGGTCAAAGTGCTTGTTACTACAAGATTAGTCACTGTAGCAGGTACAGGAGTGCTGCCACCAATGATCATGTTATCAATTGTACCAGTAGTCTGAGGATTGATTGTTACATATCCATTGGCAGTAGGTGCAAATGTTATAATCGCATCTGTTCCGCTGGCAGTTAAATTGTTGTCAACCACAGCATTATTAGCAGTTAACCGACCTTGAATGCCTACGCCGCCCTGCACCCAAAGCGCACCAGTAGTCTGGCTGCTGCTTGGTGTTGTGTTGCTTAATCGCAATTGACCAAAGTGAACACTGCCGTAACTGCCAGAGTAAACATTTGCACCGCTTTCAATTGCACCGTTTAGATATACTAAATTGCCTGTGCTGTTTTGAAATCCCAAGAATGCTTCGCGGTCTGCACCAAGATAATAGTGCATGGCCAAGCCACGGTCTTTGCCATCGTTGGTTGTCAGCACATCTGCATTGGCACTGGTACCCAATTCAATGATTGGGTCAACCAAGGTCAAGAAGTTGCTGTCAATGGTTGTGATGTTGCCAATTACATTTAGTTCGCCAGTGACGATTAAGTTGCCACCAATGCGAGCATTTTTTTGCACACTCAAACCACCATCTACAATCAGTGCGCCTGTGCCAATTGAGTCTGATTCAACTGTGCTGGTGATTTCAGTAGATCCGGTGTTTGTGATATTGATTCTACTAATACCTTGACCGTCGGCAATAATAATTCTGTTGTCTAGTGTTGCAATTGTGCTACCAGTATTTGCACCAAGAATTACATTGTTGTTACCAGTTGTAACTTCACGGCCAGCTGTGTAGCCAAAGAACTGATTGTTGTTGCCACTGGTGTTCATTCTACCAGCGTCTTGGCCAATCATGGTTCCGTTGGTACCAGTTAGGCTGCGTCCTGCCCAGTGACCATACAGAGTAGAATTATCTCCTGGACCAGATCTACCAGCGTTGTCACCAACAATGGTATTTCTAATACCTGTGCCTTGATTACCAGCACGGATACCAATGACAACACTGTTTGCACTAATGGCTTCTGTAAATGCTGCATAGCCTGCGTATAATTTTTCACTACCTGAATCTGCGTTACCGCCCCATACCAACGAATTGATACTAATACTGTTGGCACCAATATTCAAATTACCACGAATACCAACACCGCCATTTACTGTCAGAGCACCTGTTGTGGTACTGGTACTGTCGTTGGTCGAAACTATCCAAACATTGCCTGTGTTGTCAATGTTAATTCTTGGATTGCCTTCTCCATCACTGATAATACTATGATTGTTCAGCGTGGCAATGGTGTTACCATCATGCGCACCAAGAATAAGATTTCTACTGCCGGTGGTTACCAGGCTACCAGTATTGTAGCCAAAAAATTGATTATCAGAGCCGGTAGTAATGTTTCCGGACCCTTTACCTATTAAAGTTGAGTTTGCACCTGGTTCATTTGACCCTGCACCCATACCAATCAAGGTAGAATTTGTTCCAATGCTGGTAATACCTTGTGCAGCACCAAGTGCAGTTACATTTGCAGATGATCCTTGCTTGCGCTGATTTTTTCCAATCAATACATCATTCTGTTTGTTACTTTGCACAACAATATTCTGACTTTCAAACCCTGCACTGGTTCCGGTGTTTAAGTTGCCGCCAATGCCAATTCCTCCGCTGCCCCGTACAATTATTGCGCCTACATTGGCATTGGTACTGTTAATTTCTGCTGTGCCAATGACTGCACCATTGGCACCTTGCACAATCAAACTTGGTTGGTTGTTCGCCTGAATATAGATGTCGTTGTTGGTGCCGCCATAAGTTTGTAGACTTGCACCAAACACACCAGTGGTCAATGTTAATGCACCATTATTACTGGTGTCTGTGATCATCAATCCAGGACGGGTACTGGTCTGTTGCGAAATAGTAACTATGCCTAAATTGCTTGCAATTGCTACTGCACCTGTGTTGGCACCAAAGAAACTGCCAGTGCTGCCCACTTGAATATTCTGAGTGAAGCTAGCACCGCCTTTTACTTGCAGTGCGCCTGTAGCTGTGTCAACTGCTTCTACCACGCTAGAGTCTGTTCCAGTACTGCGGATGGTAGTATTGCCAATTATAAGATTGGCGTAGGCACTGCGATTTATAGAACCACGAGTGGTTCCAGTTTCTGTGGTTAAAATGCCCTCAAAACTTCCATCTTCTTCGCGCCAGACCCAGGCCGTATTTAATGCGCCATAGTTTGTTGGACTGATAGGTTGTAGATTACGATCTACTAAAATACCTATGTCATAAGCAGGTGTACCAATGTATCCATTGTTAAAGATCACCAATGGATCATTTACTAGTGTGTTAGTGCTGTTAATGGTGTTTGTATTGCCAGAAACCGTGAAATTTCCAACAATAGCAATATTAGAATTGATTGTTACATCTGGGTTGAACAATGAGCCTACGATAGTGCCTGGAGCGATTTTAACATTAGCAAAAATCGTAGCGTCAGTGATTTGGTTATTTTTAATCCGTGTTACGGCCATCTTATGCTCCTAAGGCATGGGTTATAGCTATTTAGCCAAACTAGGAGCCCTGATCAGGTTACAGATTCTGTGAGATAAATTGCGTGATATTTGATTCTAGTGTCAGCGTACAGCCCTTGCACACGCACATTCATGGTACCAATTGGGCTGTTTGTGGTGCTGAAAGTCACCATGCTGTTGCCGCTTTTGCTTACAAAACTACTGGTAAAAAAGGCACTTATCCCGTCGTGTACCAGTTTCACATCGCCTATTTCATAAGCATCGCCCAGAGTACTTTTTGCAGTGTAGGTGTATTTCACTGCACGGTACTCATTCATGTACCAAGAATCAATTGTAGTAGCTGATGTGCTGATGTTGGCATACGAAGAGTCAACCACAATAGGATTAGTGGCTTGCGCAGTGGTTCCGTTGAGAAATCTTACTTCAATTATGTCTGATGTTAGTGGAACTGTAGTAAAAGTAATCAAGTTGCCTGCTACGGCATAGGTAGTGCTAGGGCGTTGAATCACACCGTTAAAGTTAACCAGTACACTTTCTGTGGTACTGGTTTGAGACAGCGTGTAAACAGTGCTGGACCCGTCTGGCACAATCGCTTGACTGGTCACTGTGGCCATCAATGGATTTTTCCAGTCTGTTCCATTATACCATTCAACTGTTTGGAATTCTGTATTGAATCTGAAATCTCCTGTTTGTTCAAAACCCGCCACTGGACGCTCGGCACTGTCACCTACAGGCAATCTCACACTGGTCACTGTGTCTAGGATAATTCTGTCGCCCGAGCCAGGCTGGAGAATCAGCGGACCTGCTTGTGAAGTAACATAGTTGTCAAAAATTTCTATGTCTTGCAGCGTTACTAGGCCATTTTCAATCCTGCCATTTTCAAAGCCATCAACCACAAACACAATATTGGCAGCAGTTGATCCATTGTCAGCCACTTCGACTTTAGTGTCTAGTTGGAATATGCTTCTGGTACTTGCAGTGCTGATAACAATCAATCCATCAACATAACTCTTGGTCGCAGCGTCGCTGGGCTGAGTAGGATCACTTAGGTTGGTAAGTCTTTTGTTATTTAATGAAACCAAACCAGTGCCGTCAGGACTGATTGTTAAATCTTGATTGGTAACAGCCGTGGTGATCAAATTTTGCAAAACATTGATATTGCCAAGCCTGGTTACACCATTGGCACGCAAGTTAGTACCATCAAATGTTAAAAAGGTCGTGCCTTTGATTCTGCGACTGTCTGCTGCATCAAGAAACAAAACTTGATTGGTGTTTGGGCCATCCAATTGAATATTACCTGCCCGCACAATATTGTTAGATTCAAAATAATTAAAACTAGTGTTGGTCTTAATCCAGTTGTTTGCAGCAATAAATGTAATGCTGGTTGGATTTGCGTTTTGAAGAATGATGTTTGCAGCATCTAGTGTATTAAATATTTGTGATTCTAATACTGTAAGGTTTGAAACAATTAGAGCGTTGTTACTAGTAAAGTACAGCAGTTGCGCATCGTCTTCAAGATAGGTATTAGAACCATTAGTAAACGGAATTCTATTGGCACTCAAATTGCTTATGTTGGCGGTTGCAAAAGTGCCTAGAACATTTGCATTCAAATATGTAAAAGTTCCTAAACTGGGGTTGAGTCCGCCAATTACTGTGCCGTCTACACTACCACTAATTACATTTGCATTTATAACAGTTACATTGGCAACACCATTGGCTCTTAGTGTCAATGGTTGATTGAGTTGCTGTGTGGTGATCAAGGCCCCGGCATCAAGCACAACATTGCCTGCTACCAAGTTTCCATTGATATTGAACACATGATTACCAACAGTACCACCTTTGACATAGATTCTAAAGTTGGTAAAATCCAGTTCAATCAGTTTATCGCTGTTGGTTGTAAAGCTCAGATCTATGCCTTGTCGGTCTAACTCCGACAACAACATTGGGCCTGCAACTCTTCCGATGGCCATGCACTACTCCTTATGCTGGATCTGTGCTAGCGAATCCATGCAACACAATAATAGTTTGGCCAAATGGCGGGGGCGATGTAAAGGTTATTACGAAACCGTTTACAGTAAAAGCAACTCCAGGATTTTGAAACACATTACCTACTACTGCAATAATTCTATTTTCTTGCCCTGCACTGTAACTTTGTGTCATGGTAAAGTTGGTTGTGCTACTGTCACCAGTAAATGTGTCTTTGGCTATAGTAACCTGGCCAACCTTTGCCAAACTATTCCAGGCGTTTTGATAATACACCTCTACTTTGTTTGTGTCTTGATTGAATCTAAAATCACCATCGATAGGAGCTGAAGGACGCAGCGCAGTAGAACCAAATGGCATTACCGCACCATACCCTGCAGTCTGAATTTTGGTATTTTTTAGAAATCTACCCATGTTAAATACTCGTGAATGTTACTGTGGCAACCAATGAGTCATATGAAAGAGAATCAGTGTTTGCTCTTATGCTATCACCAACACTTAAAATCAATCGTTCTTGTTCCATAATATAAGTGTCATTGCCAGCTATAGCAAGATTACTATAAATTAAATTATCAAAATTTGTGATACCATTGGCAACAATGTAAACATTTGTGATCACTGTGGTACTAGTGCGATTGCATAGATAAACTGTGGTCACTGCAATGTTCCCAGCAGCGGTGAGCATGCTTTGCGGTGTTCCTGATGTGATTACTGTGCTTTGTATTGCCATGTTGTGTTCCTAAAATATAATTGAGTAGACAATGGCCTTGCGTTTGCTAATCAATTCCTCGCCTACGATGTTTTGTTCTGCTGATGTAACATACAACCCAGTGCCGCCTGCTGCCACATTACCTGCATGTAAAATATTATAATTTGGCAACGACGGTGGTGCTGAAGTAAACATCTTGAGTGCAACATTGCCATCAATCTGTAGATTGGTAGCTGGATCCATTTTAATTGCACCTGTGCTGTCGGTTATCCAATTTCCATTGGTAAAAAGATTACCGCTCAGTTGTGGACTTGGGTCGTCGACTACTCTGGTGTTGCCTGTGGTTGTTGCAACTAAGTTATAAAAGGTGCTGCCATTATTGGTTATTTGCCAGCTAGTGCTGACTTCATTCCAACGCAGATAAACATCAGGATTGCTGATATCCCCGCCACGCACTACTTCTAGACCAGCTGGAATTGGCAGCGGGGTCGCCCCAACATACCCTGCGTTCAGCGTGATAATGTTATCTGTGATACTGGTATTGTTACTGGTGATACTAGCAGAATTACCAATCACCGTTAGGTTACCTTTGATAATAACAACATTACTATCCAAAATGATAGGGTCGTCTTTATCAATGGTATTGATTGTATATGGTCCGCTTACATTTTTAACTATACTCATATGATTCTGCCATTTGCTTTATTTATGCTCATAAGGAAAGAGGGCAATGCCCTCTTTCCAGTTTGCTACTTGCTAAATTAAGCGTTGGCTAGTACAACTGTGCCCATGTCTGCTGTGGTAGCACCCACAGTGGTTGATGCTGCTGGATGGCCACCTGCCACGGGAGCACTTGCACTGCCTGTGAGAGTCCATTTTGCAGTGTCGCCAGTTTCAAAATCAAACCCTGTGCCACCATCTGTATCTTGCACCAATTCTACCTTGTTCTTGGTGATTCTGCGAACCCAGTAGGTGCTGTTCTGACTGTCTGTAGCTACAATAGCCATTTCACCTGCTGCACCTGGTGTAGCTGCTACCAGCTTGCACAGTGCTGTGCCATCTTGGCTTGTGCAGACAAAGCGAGTGCTGCCTTTTTGTTTCACAATGTCATTGCCACTGGTACGGTTTGTGCTGCTGATACGCACTTGCGGAGCAATAGCGTTACGACGAGCATCAGCACCAGTAGTAAGCACTGCTGTCAGTGTGGTTGTACCAATTGTACCTGTGGCTGCGGTCACTGCTGGTGCTGATGTATAACCAGAACCTGCATTGGTAATTGTGATACTAACAATTGCGCCAGCTGTGGCCACAATAGTACCGGTTGCTGTTTGGCCACCAGCAATACCTGGCGCTGCAAATGTAACTGCGTCGCCTGTGGTATAACCAGACGAGTTGTTTACTCCACCAACTGTTACGCTGGCAACACCTTCGCCACCAACTGCTTCACCTGTTTGACGATAGTTGTAGTCACCGCCAAAAAACTTTTTACCTAATGGACGTCCCATTTGTTTCTCCTTGTGTGTTAGCGTTCTAGGCCTACGCGGTGGGTGCCGCATAAAACTCTCATGAATGAGTTGAACAAATATATTTATCAGAAAGTTTGCTTCTTTGTTGTAGCTGTTATATAATAACACTTGGTGCTAGTCAGACAGCATCCTGTTTAGTTCAATACCTGGGGCAGTAGTGTCCCAGGTATTTTTTTATTCAACAAAAAAGGGCCTTGCGGCCCTTTAATGCTTTCCCATCCCGAGGAAATGTAACGATTACTGGAATGACAGAGTGGCTGAAGTGATGCCAATCTTGCCCAGGTAGTCGCCAGCGTTGCCCAGAGAGCTTGCTGTGTTTGTGAGTTCCACATAACCATAGCGAGTCATAAAGCCCACGACTGGTTCGAATGTGGCTGGATCCAGCACAACACCAGAGCTCATGAGTGGCACGTATGGGCAGTAGAACGCGGCTGCATCAGCCTCGCTTGAACCCTTGTAACCAATCAGAACTGCGGTACCGGTGTTTGCATAGCTGTCTACGTAAACACGCATTGCGCCGTTCAGTGTACCAACAAACTTGGTGTTGGTTGGTGCTTCGAAAGTACCTTCGGTGGTACGAGCAAAAGCAGAGGTTGTTGCGCTTTGCAGCACTGTCAGGGCCTCAGCTGACACAACTGCCCAGTTAGCAGCACCACGACGGGTACGCTGAGCGATCAGGTTAGCTGTACGGTTGATCAGAACTGCCAGAGCAGCATGCTCATCACCAACGAAAGTTGCTGTACCGCTTACAGATGACTGATCATATGTAAACTCAGTAGCAGCCAAACTACGCAGGCTTGCCAGGATTTCTTGGTCGATTTCAACTGTGATTTCCTGTGCAAGAGCAGCCATGATTTCTGCTTCAACGTCCAGGCCATGCATGGCTTGTGCGTCTTGAGCAGCTTCAAAGGTCCAACGTGCGCTGAGCTTACGAGTCTTGGCTTCAACAACTTGTTTCAAGATTTGCACGTTGATTCTGTTACCTGGTACACCTTCTAGGGTGGCTGTGTTGGTAGCCTTGGAAGTTGTTGCGTTACCAGAATACGCAGTGGCAATCTTGAATGGGCTCAGTGCCTCATCTCCGTTTGTTGCACCGTCAGAAGCGGTTGTTGCGCTCACTGTGTCGGCGTAGCGTACACGCAGAGTGTGGATCTGTGCCACTGGACCGGTCATGGGCTGAACACCAACGATTTCGTTGGCGATAACAGTAGGCATAACACGGCGAATCACTGGAAGAATCACGCGGTTCAGAGTTGCTACATTGCTGGAAGCAGTAGCACCTGCTGTTGCATTTTCTGCCAGGTACTTGCGGGTGTTCTCAAGGATCACACCCATGGTGGTTCTTTTTGAACCATTTAGGCCTTCTAACAGGGCTTCTTTTGTTTCGCCCCAACGGCTCTCTAATAGTGCGGTTGTCATTTCTTTTCCTTCTCCTGTTTAGGGTTATTTAAGCCCTGCTAAACGCTTGATTTCAATCACGTTAGTGGCTTCATCAGAGGCGCTGACCTTAGCAGCTTTATCTCCAGTAACTTCTGAACGACTTTCCGTCAACGCTACCTTGGCAGCAGGCTTGACTGGCGTGTTGTTCAAAACAGCCGGAAGATACTTTTCAAATGCATTCTGCAATTTTGCAGTTTGCACACTCTCAAGAAGTTCGCTCATTACTGCGGCCTTCTCTTTGTTCAAAGTTTTCAACAGACCAGCAACAATTTCTTTGCGCTCTGCAGATTCTTTGATTATTCTAACTTCTCTTTCCTTGCTTTCAGCAAGAATTTGTGCCTGCGCAGCCACTACTTTAGCTTCTGCTAGAGCCTGCTCAGTAACAGCCATTTCGTTTTTAAGTTTTACAATTTCACGATTCTCATTGAGATGTGTTACAGCAAACTCGCTTGCGAAGGCTTCGAAGAGACGACGACCAAACATATTCTCGCGAGCAATTTGGATATCCTCTTTCAATTGTGTAATTTCTGTGTCTAAATTGGTGGCCACAGCCTCTTTGACCAATCTGGCGCTGCGTTGAATGAATTGTGATTTCAGCTCAGACAACTTGGTCTTTGCTTCTGCCACTAGACGAACGCGAGCTTCTACCACAGCTCTCTTATCTTGTTCAAATTCTTGAATTTCTTCTGCTAGAGCCTTGATCACAAAACCTTCAAGTTTTTGGATATTCTCTTGATAGTGTTTGCGATCTACACGCAGTTCTTTCAATTCTTCAGCTAGTTTACTAACCATGAACTGATCGAACTTTTGTACATTTTCAATCATGGAAGTACGAAACTTCACACGATCTTCCGCCATAGCTTGTTTTTCTTCCGCAAATTCGCGAATTTCTTCAGACAGAGCTTCGGTAACCATACTGTCCAGAGCGTCAACCATTAAACCCTTATCATGCTCATAGCGTTGCGCAAATTCTTCACGCAGCTCTGCACGAATTGTTTCTCGTGCCTCATTCAGTTTGGTTTCCCAAGCTTCTGCGATGGCTTGACGGGTGTCTTCGTTGATGATACCGGAGTCAACCAGTGGTTTGATAACATCAAACATTACCTATCTCCTATAGTTTCAAATCATTGATTAGGCGCACAACTGCCTGTTTCAGATATTTCTGAACTCGTTGATCATGTACTGCGTCACCTGCCATGTCCAAAGCACGATGTCCATGACGCATGTTCATTAGACCTTCGTATATTGCTTTTGGATATGCATGAGGTGCAGATGGTTGTGCTACAATGTCTACTGTGATGATTTCAAAATCACTCACATGACCTGAGCCTTCGTTGACATTACCGCTGCCACGACTGCTCACTCCTAATTTTACGCCACTAGTTAGCATGGCTTTTACCAGCTCACCCATTGGCGTAGGTAGAATCTTTAATTTACCAATACCAGCATGACCATCCATGTACATTTCTGTAATCATATGACTCACACGATCCAAATTAATTTTTAGATCGTCTGGATGATCAACTTCGCCGAGTACGCTTTTACCTTGTTTGAGTTGTTCGTTGACTTGCCCAACTGCTTTTTCAATCTCGTGAATAGGGTATATGCGCTTGTTTTCGTTTTTGATTCCGCCTTCAATGCATATACCTTTGAGATAAAGATTCTTACTTTTGCCATCCGGAGCATCCTCAGCGAGGAGCTCCAGTTTAGCTGCGTCAAAAGTAAGATTTTCTTTAAGATACAAAGCCATTTTATTTCTCTATATTACTTGGCACGACTTGGTGCACCATTCAGAGGACTGTTAGAATTTACACTCTGTTCTCCAGATTTTGCACTTGCTTTGGTGTCATAGTAATTTTGTGCGCCTTTGTTACCACCTGGCTTGTTAACATTGCGCTTGGCAACATCAATTTCCTGTGGTGACTTTAGAAAGCCGCCGGCTTTGCCATTTGGTCGTTGACCGCTTGGATCAGCTTCGCTGCCGCCTTGCACTATGTTTTTTGTTGTACCGCCCATGTCGTTTTTGCCAGCCACTGGGCTTTTGGTGTTCTTTTCACCTTGCCGCTCGCTCTTGTCGCCAGTGCCTACATTTTCACCTTTAGGGCCTTTGTATGCGCCTTTGTCCCAGTCTACGCCAACTTTGTCTACATACTCACGAATACGCTCGGCATCGCTTTTTGCACGACGGCTTTCAGCAACACCTTCTTCGTCTTCGGATTCAGCAAACGGATTTTTTCCAGCGTCTTCATCATCTGCTTCTTCGTCGCCTTCTTCATCATCTGCTTCTTCGTCGCCTTCTTCGTCGCCTTCTTCGTCGTCACTGGAACCAAAATCATCTTTGCCGCCCATGTCGTCGCCGCCTTCATCAGACATCAAACGATCAAATTCTGCTTTGAGTTCATCGATGGCACTTTCCAGATCCATGATATCGCCTTTGGTAGCTGGAGCATCGCTGTCACCAACTGCACCGTCCATGTCGTCCATGCCACCCATTGGGTCCATGTCGTCCATGTCGTCCATGCCAGCTGGATCGCCACTCATATCATCACCAGGCATTTCTTCGTCGTCGGCTTCGTGCATGCCAGTTTCGTCTGCTTGGATTTCGTCTACTAAGCCGCCAACTGCGTCCTGGCTTAGTCCTTCTTCAGTATCCATCAATGATTCATAGATTTCACGGCTGCGCTCTACCACGATGCTGTGAAAAAGTGCGCGAGCTTTAGTTTCGTCATCATTGATGATGTGTTCTATAAGCTGTTCATATTTGTTCATGAGAACCACTCCTTTAGTAATATGGCTTGTTATAGTATTTAAGATAACGGCTAAGATTTAACCGCTTTGGCTGAAATTTTGAAGTATTTTGAAGAATTTAGCAGCATTCTACAGGCTTGCACCAGCACCTGCTCCGCCTGGACCTGCTTCCACTGGCGGTTTGTACTGCTTGCTTACCCGTTTGAGTTGTTGCTCGTGTTCTAGTTTTTTCACATCATTCATCATACGCAAACGATTTATCTGTGCTAGAGTAAGTCGTGTTTTGCGTGAATCATCCAATTTGAGTACTGAATGATCTTCTGCGGGATTCTCGCGCCCAGGTATGGCTTTGTCAAAAAACTCGTATATTAGCATGTGTATATTTACTCAAACCTGGTTATTTATACCGGAGTTGGTATGGATGCTGCCGGGGCCTGTGGTGCACCGCCTCCGGGTACAGGACTGCCTAATCCTGATGCATCAGGTGCCATGGCTCCTTCATCTCCCTCAGCAGGAGGTTCAGCTGCTTCTAGATCGCCTTGAATACCACCAGGCGTAACACCTACACTACGCAAACCTGCAGGATCAGCAGGCGCTGTTTCCACATCACCTTGTTCTTCAGCCCACATGGTTTCGTTTTCTGTCATTTCTTGTTCTGTTAGGCCTAGATAACGACTCATTAAGAAACGCTTGGAGAAGTAAGGAAACTGCTCCAATTGTGTGAATGTGTTGATTCGAGCCATGTCCACATCAGCTTGCCTGTATTGTGCAAAGTTTTGTGGCTCATTGAATTTGAGTTCAAACAGTTGACCATCTACATTAATACCACGCCATCGCATGTAGAGCTTGAACTCTTTGTCTATATATTCAGCAATCGTATTCTGTAATCGCAAACAGTACTGATTAAAACGCCATTCTTGAATCAGTGCTGTGCCTACTTTACCGTCTGTAAAACTGCCGGCAGCTCCGTCGTCCAGTCCTGTGGGCAAGTAGCTGCTGGGAATACGCAGTCCTCTAAACAACTTGTTGGTGAAAAAATGCAGATCTGTGATCTCACCTAGATTACTGGCTCCTGCCAGTGTTTCTACTGTGCTTCCGCGACCGTCTGCGGTGGTAGGAAAAAAGTAATCTTCATTTTGACTCAGCGGATTGTAAGTGGCATCCATCATGTTGGTACCACCGCCAGTTTGTGTGGGAATACGGCGTTGATGCACTTCGTTCTTGATGCGCTCCACAAAAGCCATTGCCATGTGAGCAGGCATGTTACCTACATCAATTTTGAAAACTCTACGCTCTGGTGCTCGCTGCACACGATAGATGATAATAGCATCTTCTAGTAGTTCTTTTTGTTTGAATACCTTGAACACATTTTCTAACACAGAGTTGCCAAAAGGCCAATATACATCTAGGCCTTCGGTCAGACTCATGTGCAGCACATGTTCAGCATTCACTGCGCACTCATTTTGCGCTTGAGAAAATCTGCTGCCGCCGGTGTAGGGTGCCTGTGGTTGCACATAGCTGCCACTGGGTCCACCCACCTGCGGATGATTAAGATATGTGTCTGTGGCAGCCACCGCTGTCACAGTAAGATTCATTAAATTAGGATTGATATCTTTTATAATATACTGTTCAGGTTCTTTGCCCTTGGCTTCGTTGACAATAATCTTGACAACCTTGCTCATTTCTACCCAGTACAGTTTGAAAGTTTCTGGGTCTCGCACAAACACCTGGTCGCCGTACTTGATCACACTGCGGAATATTTTGAATATTCTGCGATTCATCTGATTCAGGCTGATCCACTGTTGCAGTTGTTCTTTTATGATCTTTACTTCGTTTTCTGTGGGCTGTTCTTTGAAATCCAAAGAGAATGCGGTACCGTTTTCGTCATTGGCCTGAGTGCTGAATTCGCTGAGAATGTCCAGTGCTGCATTTACTTCACTGTCCATGTCCATTTGTTCGTACTGATTGTATCGCTCCACACGATTTGGATGGCCAATATACAGTTCGGGCAAGTTGCTTTGCCAGTTGCGATAGCCAGCCTGTGGTACATACTCTGCGCCGCCGCCATTGGCCAGCACACTCATGCTGCCGCTGATGTTGCTGGGCAGGTTCGAACTCTTAAAATATTTTTTCCAGGTCATGTTGTTCTCAGATCTGTATGTATTTAACTAGACTGCGTGCTATCAAACGGTTTCATCATGCCCCTATGACCGACAAACGACGATTGGCCACACGCTGTTGATCTAAACTATCTGCTGTTATTGAATTGTTTTCTCTATGGGCAACCAACAGTTTGCCTAGCAGGTCTGTAACCCCTTCGTTATGATTTTTCTGGTTGCCTCCTTGTGTGTCTAAATATTGAGCCAACTTAAGGGCCAATGATTCAACACCATCTGCTGCATTGGTAGAGGCAAGATTTACGGGACCAGGTGAAGGAGCATCAAGTGAAACAAGGTTTTTTATAGCTGGGTTGATAGTTCTTTTAATTAAGCCATCAATTGACTTAGGTCCTAGCTCTACCAGGAGCATACCATCAATCGTCCTTAGCCCATTCCACAAACCAAGTCCTTTGCTAACTTTAGCATCTGCAGTAATTGTTGGAGAAAGACCGCCTTGCATACCTTGTAACGCTTTTGTTAGTTCTCCTAATTTTTTGACATCAACATCAGACCTTAAGAAGTCAAAGAATCCTTTGGTCAGAGCCCCCTTAATTTTTTCCAACGACTCAGCAACTGCCAATATTTTTTTGTCATTAAGGTTTTCAAGACTTTTCATTGAGTTCATAAAGGATGCCATACCTTTGCCACCTTTTTCAAGGTCCGGACCTACCTTGGCAAAATCCATCATTTTTTCCAATGGCGATTTAACACCAAACAAGGAACCAAGCCCACCTACAATGCTGTTGAATAGATTTGATATCACTGATGCAGTGCCTAGTAGAGTAAATGCTGCCACTCCCGCAGCCACCGCTGCTGCACCTTTGCCGGCTTTGACCAGTCTGTCGCCGTCCAGTCGCTGAAATTTTTCAAGACCTTCTGCCAGTGTAGGAAGTGCTTTGCCCATAATCCATGAAGCGGCCCCTATGCCTGCTCCCAGCACTGCAATAGCACCGGACATGATGGCAGCGCCTAGTAGAATTTTTGGATTGGCAAATGCACCAATGCCAAAGGCTAGGCCTCTCATGAGTCCCTGGATCAGAGCACCAGCTCCTGTGCCCAATGCTCTAAACACATTAAAAAGAAAACTTTCAAATCTTCCTGGAGGACCAAACCCACCGCCCTGCCCGCCTGGTGTTGGTACCGATCCACCGGGTCCACTGCGGCCAGGGGGCTGTCTCCCGCCCCCTGGGATTCGCGATCTTCCACTTTCAACTGTGCCACCAGTGCCTGGCAATCCTCTGCCGGTGAGAAATCTAAAGCCATCCATAGCCGTTTTGGCAAAAGCAGCGGCTTTGCCTAGCATGTAGAAAGTTCCAATAAGGCCCACAATTACGCCACCGCCAATGATTGCGGCCTTGGTCCATGTTCCTAGGCTGTTCCAATAGTCTTCAGCGTACTTTTTGATTTCCTGCCAATATTGTCTAGCAAAGTCCTTCATCATGTTTAATTGCGTTTCCATGATCTTTTTCACACTGGGCACTTGTGCATCTAGAATGGACTGGATTTTGGCATTGTAATCGCCTAGATGTCCCGTGAGTATGTGCAGCCTGGCAATAACTCCGTCCTGCAAGGCTTTTTCTAATTGTTTTCCAATCACAGTCATGTCAATCAATTGTGTAGCCAAACCTGTGGTAGGAGTTGTTCCTGTGCCAATGGCAAGTTTCTCAGCAAAAGTTTTAGCCGCAGTGCTCATTTGATTGATGTAAGTTCTTGACTCTGCTGCCGCATGGCCTAGGGCTTCAATTTTGCTGCCTGGTGCAGCCGCAGCCAAGTTAAATTCTCTCTGACTAAGGAATCCTTTGTTTACTGCTGCGCTGTGCTTTTCCTGAATCTTGAAAAAATCTCCTGCGCCTTTGCCAGCGTGGGCTGCCGCGGCCAACTCAGCACTTAATGTTTCAAATGCAGGATTGACTGCCTCTATGACAGCACCAGTCTTGTTTAGCACACCACCAAAGGTCAGTCGTTCCATGACATTCTGTCTCAAGATCGGATCAGCAATACCAGCTACTGCTTCTTCTACTTGTGCCCTGATCTTAGGATCAGTAAATGTTTCTAGGAAGTTTTGGAAAGCCAACTGTGCAGTTTTCTTGCGTCCTTCTTCCATGAGTTGCCGTGCGTTTTTGCCTGTGAGGTCTGATATGGTAGCCAAATGTACCGCATACTCTCTTGTGCGTTGAGCCACATCATTGGCAGTCATTTGTGCAGTTGGATCTTGACGGCGCATGTTTGCCATGACATCGGCCATGAGCGCACCTTGCTCGGTGTATGAGAAGCCCAGTGCTAGCAGCTCTTTGCGCATTTTCTTGCCATCTCGATCAAAGATAGCACCCACACGACCAAACATGAGAGCAGCATCTCCCACACTCATGTTGGCTTTGGCAAGAGTTTCTGAGTTGGCTTTGACCATGGCACTGAAATCTTGCAAGGTGTAGTCACTGCCTTTCAGGGCGTTTTGAACCTGCTGTAATCCGCCAACATAGCTGGCACCAGCAGCGGTCATGTCTTGGTAGGCTTTGAGAATCTGTTCGCCACCGGCCATGAGAGTTTGAATCTGTAGCTGCTTGGCCTGTGCCTTGAGAGCACTCTGCAGACCCATGTACTGGGCACCCAGAATTATACCAGCACCTGCTACCTTGCCTATTATGCCACCAAAGTTCATCAAAGCGCCACCGGCCTGGGTGGCAAGTCCTGTCATGGTCTGAACTGCGGTATTTTGCAGCTGGATAGAAGCAATCATGCTCTGTGCAGCTATGGTAAAGCCACTGGCACCACTTTGAATAGCTTGAACGACCTGGGCATTGCCCTGGATCATTTGTGTGCCAAACTGCTCTAGATTTTGTCTTAGTGCAATTACACCACTCTTGAATTTTTCGTTGGCTGCGGTACCTTCGTCTAGTTTGGCAAGTCTAGCCCGTTCGGCTTCTAGAGCTTTCTTTTGTTCTTTGCTGAGTGGGATTAGACCGTTGCGGTACTGTGCCAGCACATGATTGACTTCACTTAGTTTGCCAGCTGCATCACTGGATGCATCTCTAAACGCCAGCTGCTGTTTGGTAGTAAATCGTATGCCATTTTTTAGAGAATTGAACTCTTTGGCAGCTTCTTTACTGCGCTGTAACAGTGTGTTTATTTCATCATTGGTTGGTTGTTGGCCGCTGCGACCCCCGCCACCATAACGGCCGCCCTCCATCGATGATACTAATCGTTCAAGCAGTTCAGTATTGCGATCGTATGCCATATTCTCTAAATCTCAGGTTTTTTACCGATAAATATCTGTATCAACTATTTATAGGAACAAAATATGAGCACAGAACCACATGCTACTCTAGCCCCTGCAGTCAAATTTAATCCGCTGTCACGCCTGTTTAGAACACCCGCAATTTACATAGAATTACCCAGTAAAGGCAAATACTATCCAGAAGGTGCGCTGGACATGCCAGAAAATGGTGAGCTGCCTGTGTATCCGCTGACCAACAAGGACGAAATCACACTGCGCACTCCAGATGCGTTGATCAACGGACAAGGTGTAGTTGATGTCTTACAAAGCTGTGTGCCCAACATCAAAAATGCCTGGCTCATGCCCACTGTGGATGTGGATGCTTGCTTGATTGCATTGCGCATTGCCAGCTACGGACACAGCATGGATTTTGATCAAATTTGCCCGCACTGTGGTGCCGAACACACCTATGCCATGGATCTTCGTGAGACCATGGACAGTTTGCGCTGCCCTGACTTTGACAATGTTGAGCAATTTGATGTCATGAACGTGAAGTTTCAACCACAAAACTACACACAGGCCAATCGTATGGGTAGAGTTGGGTACGAACTACAAAAAAGTGCTCAAGCCATTGATGCACTGCCCGATGAAGATGATCAACGAGCAGCAGTGACCATACAATTGGACAAAATCACAGGACTAGGATCTGAAGTAATGGCCAATTCCACGGAGTACATAGAACTGGTAGAAACTGGCGAGCGCATATCAGATCCTGCGTTTCTTAGAGAATTCTACGACAAGATTGACGCAAAAACATTTACCAAAATACAAAATGCATTGGCATCAGCTACTGATGTTGCAAATCTAAAACCCAGCAAGGTAGCATGTCAAAGCTGCCAAGGAGAACTCACTATAAATGTGATGTTTGATTATGCGGGTTTTTTCGGGCTAGGCTCTTGACACTCACTAATGAGGAAATTGAGCTGTTACTGAGCAGCATGGAAACAGAGTCAAGAGCCATACGCGAAGAAAGCATTAGAATTACCTGGTGGATGCGTGGAGGTATTAACTATGAACAAGCTCTGCAACTAAATCCTGAAGAACGACGAATCATCAATGAAATTATCAAAGAAAACATAGAAGCAACCAAGAAGTCAGGACTACCATTCTTCTAAGATCTCTAGCGAGATCTATCACTTTCGCTATCGCTCAGTGATGGATTGTTTTTTAATCGCTGAAGCGATTTAAGTTTCATCCAGATCAATCGGTCACACTTTGCCCGCACAGGGCAAATTTAAGAGCTGTAGCTTCATCCGAGTGGCACAGTCACTTAGCGTTAGAGCATTACAGAGGCGGTTGTCCGGTACCTCGAGCTCCGTCTTTACAACGGCGGGTTTGCACTCATACGCTAACATGTTTACAAACCGTGCAGTATCGCTACTGCGTCTTTTAGGCCTTTATCCTATTCAAACAACTAAATCGCGGCACTTGCGATCTTCATCCTTGCGGGTAGTAGTTGAGTGCTCTTTACGGCAAGAGACTTACCCTCCCTGCGATCCTAGATCCAGGTTTCCGGGCGCAAGAAATTGGCCTGCGCTAGCTTGTTACCGTTATTTGCAAAGCTGTTTCACAGCGTCTGCGTTCAATTCCCAAAATGTGTCGTAATCCATGATGAACCAGTGTCCATGTTTCTGGGAGCCATAATTAAAGTGTCTTGTAAAAGTAAGGGAAGTTGTGTTGGGCTGTGCCTGTACTGCTACAAACATGCCTTTGCGGTTGAATTTCATGAATATGATATTGAAGTCACCCTGGTCAGCGACATCCATACACTGTTCAATCCATTCGTCTAGTTGCTTACATGAGCCTTGAAAGAGTTGATGAAATGGAAAGTCTTTATAACTTTTGCACTCAGCGTTGAACTTTGGAAAACTTTGACCGGGGATAATATCCCCCTTAAAGCTCCTGATCTGTCCTTCGTGCAAGATCTCTTTGCGATTGGCATTTGCACCACCAATATAAGCGCCAGAGTGCGGAACGCGAATAAAGCGTTCTCCGTAGGTTACAGTAAGGTGGTCTGCTACCCTACGCTCCCAGGCGTTTCCTTTGGCTTTTTGTAATGATGTCATATGCTAACTTAATTACCTTGCAAGATCACTGGGATAAAATTTCTACATTTTGTTACCATTCGGTAGCATATTTGTCATTTACTACTCCTTGATTGCATTTATTTTGGCATTCTTGCCAACGAAATGTTTGAAATTCTGTGTTCCAAAAACTGTGTTTTAACGCCTCAAACAGCGTGATTTGAGTTAGGTCAAACTGGCGACCCCGCTCTATCCATTCTGTATTATGTTCGTATCTATTAGCTACCCAACAGCAAGGAAAAAAATGTCCTTGGCTGTTGATAAACAGGCCTTTGTTGCCTATAGCGCACAAGGGCAATATTGGATTGTCCTTGTAAACTGCTTGTGCAGCATCCCATGATTTAAGATTATCGCTGTGTGCTTTGGGCCAAATCTTACGATCCAAAGGTATAACTTCGCGATCAAACCTATGGCCAGGTGCAATCCATTCTGCTCTAGGTTGTAATTTGTCCTCTGGCCCATAGATAGGATAAACCTTGGCAAATTTAGTGCTGCGAGTGAGCTGTAAAAAATCACAGCCACGACTACGAGCATGACGCTCTATCCTGTGTAGATGGTCTTGATTGAAATCAAACACTATGGTAGCCCACACCAGTCTAGCTGCGCTGTTGGCTCGTAGGCTGTCAATGCCTTCCATGATGCTGTCCCAATCACTGTTTACTCTGTACTGATTGTTGCTGGCATTGTCATAACCATCTATGCTGAAATGCACCGTGTCTCCATGATCCAGCGCATAGCCTAGTTCTTTCCACCAGCTTGGCGGTCTATAACTGCCGTTGGTAACAATCACAACTTCTACATCTGCACAACTCTTGAAGTAGCGTATGACTGGCACTAGATCATGAGCATATATTGGATCTCCATCGTCGCCGCAAAAAGTAACCTTGCGCACATGCTGTTCAATGAATGCAGGCGGGAAGTTCTTGTGAAAAAACGCTAGATCCAGCTCGGTATTGATTAAATCATTGGGAACTTCTTGTCGCGCACATCGCGGACATCTGAGAGTACACTTGCTGCTGATTTCTATATGCCAGTGCCATAGTGCTAGCATAGTGCAGTATCCTCATCAAATTGATTTTCAAATCTTGTTTGTGCGTCTGCTGTGGCACAAAACTTGGTGCATACCATATGAGGTTGTTTGACCCAACTGTGTTCCAATTGATCTGGATGGTCACACAAATGCTTCAGAGTAGAATCCATACGGAAAATTTCACTGCCAATAAAACAGCAAGGCAATATTTCGCCTGTGGCAGCAACATATATGCTGCGTTCTTTTTTAGCATGACACTCAATGGGGCCTGTGTGTTGTTTGAATTGATAGCCTGCAGGAGGTGCTAGAAATTTTATAGGTCGTTCTTGGAATCTACTGCTGACCTTGGTACGGAATCTCACAAAGCCCATTTTGCGAGCATGTTCTCTACAGTGATCCACATGATGTTGGTTGTGTTCAAACACCAGCATGTCCCAGTGCGCACGACCACCATGCTTGATAAAGGACTCGGCGTTTATTATCACACGATGCCACATAACTCCACGCCGATAGATATCGTTGCTGCTGGCCATGCCATCAATGCTGAACACGCAATAGTCCAGTTCACCACTTAAAAGCTCTCCCATGTGTATCCAAAACTTTGTATCGCGAATAGCACCATTGGTATGCATGCCTAGAACTATGTTGGGATTGACTTCTCTAAACCAACGAAAAATAGCCAAGCAGTCTTGTGCGGCTGCTGGATCACCAAAATTGCCACAGGCAAACATCTTGTCCAACTGTTGTACAAACTCTATGGAAAACAATTTTTGCACCTGTTGCAAAGACAGATCATGATCCTGTTGATATCCGCTGGCAGGATCCATTCTAGCACATTGCGGACAACTGGCCTGACATCTCGTGGTCAATTCTAGATGCAGCACTCGTATGTGATCATTGGGTATCAATGTCGGTATCATAGCTGGTAAATCCGTTCTCCTTGGTCACAGTGAGCACATTGTTCACACGACTGCTCAGTTCATCCTTGTGACTTACCAGCCACACGCTCTTGTTTCTATCGCGAGACATTTTTTTCAGTATGCCCAGCGCACTGTCCACACCACTTGCATCCATGCCAGAGTCCACCACTTCATCAATGAACAGTAGATTCAGTGGTTGATACAAACTTTCATAAACATCACGGAACGCCCAACTGAGGCTAAGTATCAATCGATTGCGTTCGCCTCGGCTGAGATTGTCAAAGTCTAGTTCGCGTCCTAGTTCTGTGATGTTTACAGTAAGATCATTTTGGAATATCACCGTGTGCGGCAGACCAATTTTGTCTAAGTAGTAGCTCAAACGCTGATTTAGATAAGAAAGATTCTGATCAATGATGCGTTTGCGCACAAATGAATCTTTGCTGGTCAACAGTTTGTGCAAGAAATCCTGATGTTCTAGCAGTGTGTTCAAATGATTCATTTCGTCATAGTTAATTTCTTCCACTGCTTTGGCACTCATTTCTGCTATTTGATCCACATATGGATCTGCTTCGTCCTGCTTGGCAGTGATCTGACTCAAGATAGTTCCCAAGCTGGCGCGATGTTCAAATGCATCAGATTCGCGTTCATAGAAAGTTGCTGGCACAGTGTCCAGTTTGCCTAGATCAGCCAAGGCCTGGGTGTTTTCTATGTATTGTGTATTTGCAGCCAATGCATTCAATGCAGCATCCTGCAATTCTTTTTCTTTAGCAGATAACAATAATTCATGATTGTTGTCATGCAATTCTTGTCCACAAGCATGACACCGATGTTCTTTTAAGCTGAGGATTTCAGTTTTAATTTTTTCAATGGTTTTTGTTTCGCGCTGTTCGTCACGCTGATTCTGCACAATGTATTTTTCTAGCTCTTTGATTTTGTTTTGTTTGGTTATGTGTTCTGTCAACTGTTGATGTGCCAACAGTTCTGCTTCAATGTCAATCTTGCACAGTTCATCATAAGCTGCTGTGAACTTGTCCAGGTCCTCGGCTTTTTTATCCTGCCACAGTCGTTGCCTGCGCTGTAGATTTGCGATCTGATCTTCCATGCGCTTGTTGGCATCCTGCACAGCCTTTATACGGAATTCTTCTTTGGTGATACCATCCTTTGTGGCCTTCATCTGTTCTTTGAGAGCTTCGGCTTTTTCTGAAAGCTGAGTAACACCCAGCAGTTGCTCAATCATCACACGCTGTTCTGCTGCCTTGAGACTAAGGAATGGTTCTGTGTATGTGTTGAGAGCAACAATGTGCTTGAACATGTCGTGGCTCATGCCCAACAGGCTTTCTATGGCTGCCTGTGTTTCTCTGCTGTCACCTTGAGCTTCGTCTTTTTGCTCTTGTTCTTGATCACCAACAAAAAATTTCAGTGTGTTTGGTTTTCGACCGCGCTCGATCTTGTATCTCTGCCCATCTTTTTCAAACTCAATGGTAACCATCATGGCCTTGCTATTGGTTTTGTTGATTAGGTTTTCCTTGCGAATGCGAGTGAGTGCTTCACCATACAACGCATAACTCAAGGCATTGATAATGGTTGTTTTGCCAGTGCCGTTTCTAGCACCTGTGTCGTCTCCGCCTAGATCTAGATTTTGTCCTAGCACCAGGGTAAGGTCCTTGCGATTGAACTTGATGGCCTGTGTGGCATTGCCCACGCTCATGAAGTTCTTTACTGTGAGATCTTTTACGACAAAACTCATCAACAGTTCCTATAGATTTCCAACAGCAGCTTTGGATCATAGTGTTCGCTGCTGATAGCATTGATTTGATTTTGCACGATTGTGTCAATACTTTCAAATTTGATTTCGCCAGTGACATCAGCAGTAATTTCAATCTCCTTTTTAGGAATTAGACTAAGCTCACGCAGT
>Ga0194115_10000862_pt1 | contig 41729 bp, 30 predicted proteins | sample TA2MahsurfametaG_3_FD_148656 | JGI IMG/M metagenome (GOLD analysis project Ga0194115, IMG submission 148656) | Freshwater microbial communities from Lake Tanganyika, Tanzania - TA2015002 Mahale S4 surface | ecosystem: Environmental > Aquatic > Freshwater > Lake | place: Tanzania: Lake... | reverse complement strand
GGTAGTATCGGGGGTACTAACTACTCTGGTGGAATACCTGAATTTGTTGTATCTGATATAAAAGAGGATGGAAACAAGGATTGGGCCTGGGTTATCAGGACGTTTAACAACCACCCTAGCGGGGGTGGCACTAACTGGGATGCAACGTCTTGGCAAGACGGTACTGCAACACAACGTGGTTACTTAAGGTGGGTTGCAAATACCGACAAGTACCTTGGAACCTATGTTGATAGGGCCGCACTAGCCGACGGATTGGTTGACGGTACAGCTGGATTAACAGTTAGTAGAGCAAATATAGCAGATAGCTTATCAACGTATAAACGAGATAATTACCCTAGTATCCAGGAAGTATCGCACCCAGCTTCGCACCCAGTTGAATACTGGGGAGAACAGCTACAGGGTTACACTAGACTATCTGTTTTTAAAGTACTTTCAACTAGATTTGATAAAGGTCCTCCACCCCCAGGTGATAATTTAATTGATGTTGAGTGGACAATTTCAGTTAGTGACCAATGGACTGTTATCGGAGCAATGACAAATGATACTGTAGGCGATGGGGGTATAGTTACCATTAACTATACAGTTGGTGTTAGAAGAGGTGATAAAATTACTACAAATTCTTCTGGTTCTAATCCTAATTCATTTTGTTTTATAAGTGTATGGTTGCTTGAGCCTGGTGCAGTTGCACCTAGTGGAACTGGTTGGAGTTAAAGTAATGATTTTATCTCACGTTAGAACCCACGCTAAGGTAACTAAACCCTTTCATTCAAAAATAGATTTAAAAAAAGAAGTTTTAAATATACTTTTAGAGAATAAGGAAATAGTGCTTAATTTAAAACATAACTATTTTAGGAGTACTTACGGTGAGGAAGATTTAGCAATAATAGTAGGTTTATTGAATGAAACAGAAATTTCACTGTATGTATATAAAGTAAGTGAAATGTATAAAATAAAAGATTACCGAATTAACTACGACTACCCTAGAAATTTGTTATTAGCATACTTACCAGTAGGTACTACTTCATGGCTAGATACAGGTATAAAAATAGTTACAAGAGAAAATACAAATAGTTTAGATAAAGACTATAATTACATACAAATTTTTCATAATGAGCTTGGTAGTAATCCAACACAGGAAGAGTTAAAACCAGTATTTAATTTTTGCTTAAATGGAGAAAATCCTTGGGCAAAAGGATATTTATTTCCAGAGGAAATTATAGTAGATGTTAAAGAAATTAGATAAATCTAAAAATTTTGTGTGGATTACTAATACTAATACCTACTCTGAAGTATCGGAAGAAACTGCTAGTAGATTTGATTCTAACGAGCAAATTAAAGCTCTTATGCTACAAGTAAAAGCACTATGCGAACACGCAAAACTAGATTTATTACCAGTATTTGCAAACCAGCTTGAGCTGCGCGATACTGTTATGAAAGATCATGCAGCTCGCAAGGCAAACGCAGAACCAGGTTAGAAATAAGGTTCGTAATACATGGCACCAAGTATCAATATTCCGTTCATTCCAGATTACGATGAAGTCATCGCACAGCTCCTGGAACGGGTAACTACTCTTGAAACCGATTTGGTCAATACCCGGTCGGCTACCCCAAAGCGGTTTTATGTCCAGAGCATGCCTGCAGGGGTCACAGACATTGATTTGTCAGAGCAGGGGGTAGCTTACACCCCTGGTACAAACAGTTTGATTTTCTGGGGTAACACGGTAAAGCAGGTGCTTGGTGAATCCTATATTGAACTAGACAGTACGCATATCCGTCTAACTGACCCTACAGAAGGCGGAGAAACCTTTGAGATACTTGCATTACCTTTTCCTCTTTCTAGCGCGATAGATCCGGGATAACTAAGCCAGATAACCAATTATGGTGTAGAATTTTGTTTAGATCTAGGCAAAGTTCTATGTCATGATAGTTGTACACTTAGAATAATTAGAGTCGATCACCCGGGTGGGTGTTCAAATCTTGCCCGCTTAAATCCCGTAAAGGGGAGGAGAATAAACAAATGTCTCTTAATCAGGCGTTTGCTTATAAGTCTTTACGCGCTAATAGCGTAAAGGCTTCACTGTTCAATGCTGATGTTGTTAATTCCGGTGGTGCAATCGTTCTCGACGGCGTCAACAATGACCTCAAGCTAAACCTAGCAGCTAACAAGGGTCTAGAAATTGCTACCAACGCTCTTGGTATCAAGCTAGCTTCTGCTAATGCTCTAGAAGTTGGCGCTAACGGTCTAGACCTCAAGGCTACCATTGCCGGTAACCGTACCTTCTCAAACAACGTTGTAATCACCGGTGACCTGACCGTCAACGGCACTACCACCACCGTTAACTCCACCGTTGTTGAAATCGCTGACAAGCTAATCCAGCTCAACCGCGCTGACCTCAACGCTGCTGGTGTTGCTCTACCCAGCGGTTATGCTGGTTTCGTAATTGAACGTGGTAACGTTGCAGCTGCTGGCGCCAAGCGTGACTTCGCTGGTCTAGTCTGGGATGAAGCCAACGACAAGTTCCTTGCCTCTTTCGTTCAGGCTGACGGCGTCAGCCTGGGTGCACTCGTTGACCTCCAAGTTAACGATCTAGCCGTTGTTGACATCAACGCTTCCGGCACCATCACTGGTTCCGTTGCTTACACCCCTGCCGTTGCTGCTGACTGGGAAGATCCAGATCCCACAACCGTTGCTGATGCTCTAGATGCACTAGCTGCATCTTTAGGTTCAGCCGGTAGCGCTCTACAGGACCACTTAGATGACGCTGTTGACGCTCACGACGCCTCTGCAATCAGCTTCATTGCTGCTGGTCTCGCTCACACCGACGCTGATGATGTTCAGGAAGCAATTGCTGACCTCGATGCAGCCCTCAATGCCCACATCACCAACGCCACCGATGCTCACGATGCTAGCGCCATCAGCTTTGCTGCTGCTGGTCTGGACAACACTGATGCTGATGACGTTCAGGAAGCCATCGCTGATCTAGACGTTGCTCTACAGGCTCACAAGGATCAGGCTGTTGGTGCACACGCTGCAACCGCAATCAGCTTTGCTGATGCCGGTCTACAGTATGTTGACGCTGATGAAGTTCAGAATGCTATTGCTGACCTCGACGCTGCTCTTTATGCTCACATCACTGATGCCGAAGGCGCCCATGCTGCTACAGCAATCAGCTTCAACGATGCTGGTCTCCAGTACGTTGATGCCTCTGAAGTACAGAACGCCATTGCTGACCTAGATGCCGCCCTCTACGCCCACATCACCGATGCTGAAGGTGCACATGCTGCTACCGCTATCAGCTTCGATGATACCAACCTAGCCGTAATCGATGCTGCTGATGTCCAGGGCGCACTTGCTGACTTAGATGCAGCTGTTGATGCCGTTAACGATTGGAAGGTTGGCCGTAACAGCTACACCATCCTCGCCGACGATATCAGCGGTGCAGTCGACGGTCTCGTAACCCTCACCGTTCCTTCCTTCAAGGTTGGTGTTGGTAACCTGATCGTATTCGTCGACACCGACTTCCAGCTTCCCGACAGCGGCACCGTTGCTTCACCCAACAACGACGGCTTCTACTTCGAAATCGGCAACAACAACGCCACTTCTACCTCCATCAAGGTCCGCGCTGCTGACCTAGTTGCAGGCATGAAGCTCGGCTACCTGTCACTTCCTTTCACCGGTAACGTCTAAGCCTAGATAACACGGAGGGGGTAGGGGTAACCCTACCCCCTCTCTTTTACCTAGATATCTGATACTATCTATATAGGCTTATTTACCTTTTCTAGGTTATTATGGGAAAAGGAATCTAACATAATGAGAGTATTTCTGGCTGGGCTTCTGGGCAGCTCCCAAGCGGGGCTGACTACAGTTGGCTATACAGTCAAGAATAATCTGGGTGTAGAAGTAGCTCCGCGTACAATACTAGGAGTTATAGATCTTGGTGGCGGTACTTACGGTGTAAATCTTGATTTAGACGATAACTCAGACTTTGTAATTATTTGGGATAACGGAGGCACACCCGTTAGACGAGCTTTTAGTATTGTTGATACACGAACATCCAGTATTTCTGCAGATCTAGAAGTAATTGACAACAGTATTCAAAATCTTAAAACAGAAGTGCAAGGTCTCAAAGAAAAGAACCAGCGTAGAACAGCTAACAACCCTGTAAATCCAAGTGTGATTCAGGTTGATATTAAAAAGGACAGCGCACCAGATTGGAGCCTTGTGAATTTACAAGAGCAGTACCAAATCAATATTGATACCGATTCAAATGGTGACGTTATAAGGTACGGTGGTAACTAAATGCCAGTAGATTTATTGGCATTGTTTACAAAAGGCATATGGGTAAGGTCGCAGCCCCGCCCTGCTGAAGATATTCTTATGCCTATTGATGTTGAAGCTAGCACACAGCAGTTTGCTGTAGATGTAGCAACCCTACAAGACGTGTTTAGTGTAGACGTAGAGTTTGTTGAGGAATAGGTCTGATGGTCGTTATCGAAATTGGCCAGTATCGAACCAAGCCCTCAATCCGTTTTAATATCCGTGCAAACGGTGTTGTCTTTGACCTAACTAATAAAACTGTGAACTTTGTAGTAGGTGACAAAGAAACTGGATTAGTACTTATTCGCAGAGCTTGTGTTCCAGTTGGTTCACCCACTGAAGGTAGATGTGACTTTAGCTGGGAACCTGGCGATACTGACATTGCACAAAACGGTCTTGATGCTGAATTAGAACTAATTTTGTCAGATGGTAGTTCTCAAACTATTTCTCAGATGAAGGTCAATATATTCCCAACCCTTGGAGGAGGGTAGTATGACTTCTGAAGAAAGTTCTGAAGAACTTATAAAAATTGCACAAGAGCAACTAAGCCTTGTTGCAAAAAAGATTGATGAAGCTTTGCCAAGAACCAGACGTAAACGTTCTAAGAAAGTAAAAACTGATGGCCCCATTCTGGCTGAAGATCTTGGATTAGAGGTTTCAGAAGAGGTGGGTCATGAACGACGATAATCCTCTTAATAAGACTCTTTTACAAATGACAATTGAGCAAGGACGCCAAATTGAGCGTATCTTGCAAATTACAGAAAATATGGAAGAGCGCCAAGACGATTTGAAGACTGGTTTAGACTACGTTTTGAAATCTATTAATGGTAATGGCGACGGTCGTGGTGGATTAAAAACAGTTGCTGTTGTACACGAAGGTGAACTAGGCCAACTTCGTAAAGACATTGAATCCGTAAAAAAATATCAAGAAGATTATACTGAAACTTTACAGCTTGCAAAAACCTTTTTTACTGATAAAAAGCAACTAGCTTTTGGTTGGAAACAGTTTTTGATGGGAAGTATGATTCAGGTTGTTTTACTTGTTTTACTATCAGTACTTCTTCAGAAAGTGGGGTTACCAGTTCAAAATATTGGTGGTCTAGGCCACTAAGGAGAAAGGATTATGTTTGAGAATGGAGTTTTAAACCCTGTATTAGCGGCTTTAAAAGTTTTTGGGTTTGATCCTGCAAGCCTGTTAGCAGGGTTTTTGGCTATGCTCGTAGCTACATACTTGTTTCCACTACTTGCACAGCTTGTACGAAATCTAATGGATAAAATTCGTAAATCACCGACAGTGCTTGATGATGCCGCATTACCAATGCTTGAGTCTATTGAAGCTAAGCTCTCAGGTCTAAAGGAAAATGACCCAGATTTACGTGAAGTAACTGACTTGATTGCTGCTGGTGTCGTTGATGCTGCAAAAAATAAAAAGGAAGCTAAGAAGATTGCAGCTGTCGTTATGGTACAACTAGAAAAGAAACTTGCTGAGCGTATAAAGTCTATCCCAACCTCTCAGGAGTAATATGAGTGGGTCGGTGATCCCGGCCCACAATCTAGGAACTTTAATATTTTCTAGCTATTATTTGCACAAACTAGATATGATCTGCTAGAGTATGATAAGTACGCCCTAGAGAAAGTTTAAAGTCTTTAGGAATTAAATGAGTTTTACGCAAACACAAGAATTAAGCAGCATGCTTAAGATTCCCATCGCCCGACTGGGTGCTTGGGAACATCCGGCGTACGACTACGTTTGGTTTACACAAAAAGACTTTGACGACATCAGGCGTAACTTTGAAAAGAACGAATGGGGCTTCGAGCCTTACTTACGTTACGGCCACGCGCGGTACGCTGGCGCAGCAGATGGTGAACCTGCAACTGCATTCTTATCCAAGATTGAGCAAGAAAATGATATCCTGTTTGGAATCTTCAAGACCGTAGACCCAACGGTAGTAAATGAAATTCGTGACGGTAAGTACCGCTACGCTTCTGCAGAACTTACCCGGAATGCCCCTGGAAAGAAACTTGGGCAAGGTAGAATTGGTACTGTACTAACTGCAGTATCACTTACAAATGCACCATTTGTACCAGATCTTCCACGTAATCAGGTGCTTAGCAATAACGTATCTGATGAGCAATTCTTTGTGCTTAATATGAAGGAGACTACTGAAATGCCTGATCAGGCCACATTCTTGCAGCGGCTGTCACTAGCCTTTGATGGTCTGTCTCAGCTGCTTAGCCAGAATCCTTTTGCTGCTAAGGGTGATGATGAGCGTCATGGCGATATGCAGAAGCTTGCTGTTGAAGAATCTGCTGCGCCTATGATGCCGGGCCTGAAGGAAATGTGCCTTAGCATGAAGCAGGGTGCAGAAGAAAGCGAAGAAGCTTATTCAAACCGTATGACTCTCAGTATCCAGGGAGCATACGGTCTTTATCTTTCAAATGGCATGTCTGAAGAAGACTTCAAGCTTGCCATGAAGCAGATGTGTTCCATGATGGAGCAGGAAGAAGATCTTAAGCCTCTTGCTCAGAAGTTCACAGCATCAATCTTTACAGATACCCCAGTTTATAAGAATGGCATTCTTGTAAAGGGTCGTCCTGATCAAAGCGGTACTGGAATGAAGCCTCCTGCGCTTCCTGAGTACCTTTCCATGGGCGAAAAGATTGTCCGTATGTCTAACGAAGATCTCATGAAGCTTTCGAATCAGGAGTTCTTATCTTATGAGGTGGGTGCGGCTAAAGAAGAGCTTTCATTCCGAGCTGAAGAAGAATATGAGGCAGATATGCATGAAAGCCTGTCTGATGGCTTTGTTCCACCACAGAGTGTTCGTGCAGCTGCTCGGCGTGGACTTGAGTTCCGTAAGAAGTTTGGCCGCGGTGGTCTAGATACGCGTGAAGCTGGAAAACAAGGTATTGGTAGCGGGGTAGCTCGCGCTCGAGATCTAGCAGACGGTTCTTCACTCCCTTTAAAGACTATCAGGCGCATGCGTTCATTCTTTGCCCGCCACGAAAAGAACAAGTCTGGTAGCCCCGCTGAGGGTGACCGTGGGGCAATTGCTTGGCTGCTCTGGGGTGGAGATCCTGGTAAGTCTTGGGTTGATGGTATCTTGCGTCAAGAAGAAAAGAAGCAGGAAATGAGCAACAGCAAGTCTGAAATGTACGCCATGGGCGTAGGCTCAATGGTTAAGTGGGGATCTTCTGGCGGTACTGCAATGGGTAAGGTTGTAGGCATTGTCAAGAATGGTAATGTTCCAGGAATTCCTGTAAAGATTACAGGAAGTCCAGATGATCCTGCTGCTCGAATTCAGATTTATCGCAAAGAAGATGGTAAACTAAAATCAACTGACGAATATGTTGGTCATAAGGTTTCCACACTTCAAGCTCTATCACAAGAGTCAATTTCTGAAGAGAGGTACACTGGGCACATGGAAAAGATGCCAAATGAGATGCTGTCTATGAAGCACATGGACCTTGATTTAGCTTCAATGTCCGACATGGATTGCATGGACTACTGCTGTGCAAACAATTACGAAATCTTCATGGATGATTTTGAAGATGAGCTCATGGATCGTAATGATGAGCAGCTTGCTCAGCTGACCTACCGTGCCCGTAAGTCACTAGATGCTGATCAGTTTGCTGTTCCTGAGAAGCGTAAGCTTCCAATTCATGATGCGTCTCACGTTCGTAATGCTCTTGCTAGGTTCAATCAGACCAAGGATCTAACTCCTGGTGAAAAAGAATCTGCAATGCGCCGTATTCGTGCAGCAGCAAACAAGTTTGGCATTGAAGTTTCAGAGAGGCACACTGCTTCGGCAGATGCTAATTTGAGCGCTCTCTATGTCAATGGCGAACAGGTCAAGGGGGCACCGCAGGGTTCTGAGATGCTTTCCAACCAGGGTGATAGGGGAAATAACGGTAGTGAAACTCGTGATTACCGTCCCATGCCACCCCACCACCCACAAGGGGCCGTAGCCTACTTAGTCGAGGCCCTGAGTCAAGGAGTAGCTGCTGAGCAACAGCAGATGCTCAGCACCGATGCTGCAGGGGTGGAGACCCCCTCGGCAAGTCACACTACCCACGAGGAGGGTATTCACATGCCGGAACAGAATGAGGCTCTCGAAGCTCGGCTTGCCGAGCTCGAGCAGAAGCTCAGTCAGACCGTCTCCGCCCTTGAAGCGGAGCAGGCTGAAAAGTCCGCTCTAAAGAACGAGCGTGACGCTTTAGCTAATCAGGCTGCTGCAACTGCTCAGGAAAAGTACGAGCTAAAGCTTAGCCAGCGTGCCGAAGCTGCAAAGCGCGACCGTATTCCACCTGTACTGGTGGATGAAGTCGTCTCTGCAGTCCGTAACGCCGGATTTGAGCAGAAGCTCTCGATGGGTGGTTCTGAGACTAATCTTTCAGATCTACTATTCGGCCTTCTGGATAAGCTCCCAGAAGAAAACCGAGTTAATTTCAATCAGGTCGGCGCTAAGCAGGTCCTGAGTCAGAGTGTGCAGGTTGAGCCAGAAGGTGGCAAGTTCGTTTACGGCAACCTTCTAGCTGACCGGTTTGGTAAGGCTGAGTAAGGCCTAGTACTTAGAGGAGACTAAAAATTATGCCTTCCCCCTTCGCCCAGGATTGGGCCCAGACCACACCAGTAGACATTCTGGCACTGGGTCCCACACAGCTCACCATGCTCGCAAAGAAGTTCGAGCAGTTCGCCGGTGATCCCCTTGCTGAATTCTTCCCCCCACAGTACACCCAGGATCGCACAATCGTAATCGAGCGTGTGACCATGGATCTCGGGTTCTCACCCATTGTTGAGCCCGGTCGTCCAGACGCCCTCCAGCCTTCCACCAAGGTTGAGCGGATGTCAGTATTCCCCGTCTACATTCGTGAGTCCGACTTCATTCCCCAGGATGTTATCAACAACCTGCGTGAACCCGGTACCATGAACGAAGCCAATGGCCTTCAGGTTGTTACTGATCGTATGCAGCAGCTTGTTGCTCGTCAGAACATGCTGTGGACCCTTCTTCGTGCACAGGCCATTCTTGGTGCAATCAACTACACCGATCCCCGCACCGGCATGTCCATCAACGTCAACACCGGTATCCCCGCTCAGAACCTGGTTACTATTGCTAATCCTGGTACCGTTGGTACTGCTGGTTTCCAGAATGCTCAGGGTTCTTATGAATGGTCTGACTTCACCAACTCCAACCCTGTACACGACATCATCAAGATGCGTCGCCGCATGCTCAACCTAGCCAAGACTCCCCCAACTCACCTGGTTATGACCAGCGACCTCAAGACCATGCTTGAAATCCACCCCCGTATTCGTGGATTCCTAGAGGGTTCCGGTGCTGGTAACGTCACCGGTCACGTCACCTGGCGTGATGGTGAAATCGAAGCCATTGCCGGTCTCCGCGTTGTCACCTTCGATATGATCGTAGATGATGGGGCCGTTGCTGGTACTGCCGGCGCTCTTAGTGGGACTGCTGGTCGCCACAAGATCTGGCCCCAGAACCGTGTTGCTCTTCTCGCTGCCATGCACCAGATGCAGCCCGGCATCAAGCTTGGCGCTACTCAGTATGCTCCTGGTGAAGCTCCAGATGGCAAGCCCGGTATGTGGAGCCGTTCCGGCCCCGATACCACTCCTCCCCAGGCTCCTGGCCGCTCTGTCCAGATTGGTAACTGCGGTCTGCCCTACGTCAAGTATCCCGATTGGATCGGCTTGATGACTGTTGCTCAGTTTGCTTCAGACATCGAAGGCGCCATCGGTGGTGCAACTGTTATCGCTTAAGTAAGTTAGTATAGGGTGGGGCCTAAAAACCCCACCCATACTTCAAACCCCAAGGAGAAATATCATGGGACTCAATGAACAGTGGGGCGGTCTAGACTCCCGATTTGGTGAAGCTCGGGTAGTTGCAGGTTGTCTCGTCGCTCGGTCAGGTGCAGGTGTTGCCACCGTTGCCCCCGGCCTCATCAAGATGAAGCGCGCTCTTGGCGTGCATGTCTCTCCCTCTATTGACCTTCAGGTCGGTAACGCAACTATGGCTGCTGGCGTTGCTGCTCCTTCAGTTAACGGCCTTGACGATGGTTTCTATGTTCTGTATGCTCATCCCACAGTTGATGCTAACGGCCTTGTTGATGCTTTTGAACTTCGTTATGGTGGTAAGCTCGTAGCTGCTGATATGGCTGCTGCTCTTCTTGCTGCTGATCCTGCCAATGGTGCCGCAGCTGGTGTTCAGGTTGGTTCTGAAATTGCTGTAGTTCCTGAAGCTAACTACGATGCTTCAGCTTTCAAGATGGGCGCTCAGATCCCTGATAGCGATTTCTACAAGGGTCGGAGCCTTGCTCTAGCTGTTGTTGAAGTTGATACCAACGATATTACAGCCGTTAGCAACCTCAAGGCTCGTCGTCTATAAACTGACGTAATAGGAGTAAGCATCGATGCAGTACGTATTGTTGACTCGACATGCACACCGGAATGAAAAGCTAGACCGGGTACTCGGGGTGGGCGATTTAGTCCACTCTGAGGATCCTGTTCTTGTCCGGGAACTACTCGAGATTCGTGGTGGAAGCCACTACTCTCCAGTTGGTTTTAGCAGTATTTCTGGTCAGGGTTTTGCATACTTCAGTCCCGAGAACTTCTCCCTTGCTGAGCTTAAGGCTGCTCTTGCAGCTCCTGCAGCTCCTAAGGTTGAAGCCCCAGCGGCTGAACCTGTTGTCGCCCCAGAGCCAGTTGTCGAAGAAAAGGCTGAAGAGCCTGCTGTAGAAGCTGCTCCTGCAGCTGAAGAGCCTGTAGTAAAGGCAGAAGGTCGCGGTCGTAAGAAAGCCGAGCCCGAAGCCGCACAGGCTGAGTAAAAAGCACTATGTCTAGGTAAGGGTCTCGAGAGGTTTTAATGGACTTCGCAGAAACTGTTACCTATGACATGGTACGCGCACTCAATGTTATCTTGAGTAATGCTACCGATGATGAGGTAGCGCCATACGTCAAGGTACACGCTTACCCCAGGGTTCGGTTCAAGCTGCTTACAGCTACCGATACCCTGGGTCGTAACGTTTTTTACGGTCGAATTACGGATCTGTCAGACCCCACTTTACAGCGGGCAGCAGAACTGTTATTAGACCGCGTACTAAATACTGAAATAGTTGCCGAGGGCTTACGAGCCATTATTGCTCGATTTGCTTGTGCATCTATGACGGCTCGTCTTGCAGCTCAGCTCGATCCGCAGCGTGATTACGCAAAGATGCTAGAAAAGCAAGCTGAGAAAGATCTTGAAGATTTTATTCGCTCACCAGTTCTAGGTGGCGTTGTTACAGCTATTAGGGCTACTGTAACTGAAAACCTGCAGGCACGTAGCTTTGGTCTAGCACTCGATGCTGACCCAGCAACATACCAGGCAGCTTATGCAAGTGCATCACCCTATACGGGAGCACAGGAAGCTGGTGAGCTACGGGTTTATTTTGATGGTAAAGCCCTTACGATCCCAGTTGCTATCGGTGATACACCTGCACAGTTACTAAGAAAACTGTCTTTGAAATCTATCCAACTTGCCGGTATTCGGCAGATTGAACTGATTTCAATGGATAAAAGCAATACACCAAAGGCAGCAGAACGTGTTGTAGTTGTTGCTGGTGTCTCATATACGGCCAAGGTTAGTGGTCAAGTATTTGAGGCTACACTACAAAATCGTCAAAGCACCACAGCAATTGCAGCTTTAGCTAGCATGAGTCTTGTCCACACTGAAGGTGGAGCTTTACGACCTGGACTTTCTGGGCTGCTTGTTGGTTACGGAGCTGACTATGCTTTAGCTAGCTCCACGCAGAATCCTGTTATTCTGGCAGATATCAGAAACTCTGATTTTATTATGCCAATGGATCCTAGCGTTAATTTCCATCCATCAGATATTTTATGTTTTAGGGTACAGCCAGCAATTGTATCTGGCACACTATCTGCTTTAAAAACTGATAATTCAGCTAATACACTTAAGTACAAGATTTCCCAAGTAGTAACAGGTGGCCATAGCAATACGCCAGCACGCGTACATGCTGAGGTTACAATCCCTGTACAAAATGGTTGGACAGCACTAAACCTCGTTGAGGCGATTGCAGTGGACCTTGGTAACAAGCGTGCAGCACAACAGGTTTTAGGAGCTGTACTCCCGTCTATCAAGGTTACAGACGTAGTTGGAGCGATTTCGTATGTACCTGCTCTAGACCTTGTTGGTTTTAGTACTGATCCTGAAACTGACATGAAGTTCCTGTTCCAGATTACAGCCCTCCCAGAGGGTATTGATACTGCATTAGCCACAAGGGCTTACAACGTACAGTCCTTTGATCCTGATGTAGATTCTGTAGTTGTTAGCTCTATTACGCTAGGCCGCACAGAAAGTGTCACACTTGATGCTCGTGGTACAGGTAGTGCTAAGTCTGTAGAGGCTAATCCTTCTAATCAAATGAAAGATGGCCTTGCTCGCATACGTCGTATGCTGGATAGCGGACGATAGTATGAGCTTACAAACTCGTACCTTTGGTAAACCTACAACTTTAAACGATATTATTGAAAAGACTATTACAGAGCTAGCTAAACATGAGCTTCTTACAGGTGCAGCAAATATTGTAGGACCAGACGGTCGTTTAGTTAAACCTGTAAAGTTTAGAAACTTTTCTGGTGTAGAGCTTAAAGAACAGGGATTAACAGTTTCTGTTTATCCGTACTACTACGAAGGAACAAGCAGGCCTACACCAGAGTCTAAAAATGCAAGTGTATCTTTAGTACCATACGGGCTGATTGGACCTGATCCACAAAATCCTATACGAGCCATCGATATGGCTACGGCAAATATAAAAATACGACTTGATATGCTTGGCTATACGCTTGATACAAAGAAACAAGCAAATACAAGCCTTGGTCAACGTGGATTATTTGGTACTAACCTTGGTGTACAAACTTTTGAGTTTAATTATGCAGAACAAATACTTAGAGATTACGCCGAGTATATAAGGCTTGCCCTGTCTAACGAACTTTTTAATTTAGGTGGATTAATTAGAGGTTCCCAGGTAACCTGGATTAATCATATATCAACTACATGGGACCAGGGCGGAAGCCTTATTTTGCATACAGCAGAATTAATGTGGCAAGTATATTACAATCCACTACGTTCTTGGAAAACTGATGGCATCATTCGTGGAAAGGATATTTTAATTGGATCACTAGAAGCTAATGGCCATCCTGTATTTTTTAGACCAGCTCTTGGTACGGTACTAACTGGTTTTGGTCAGGTATTTTTAAATACCCCTACTAGACAGCCGCTTAGCTGGAGATCTTGGCGTGTTTCCGAGGATGATGGTATAAGTACTCTCTATAATCCACAAACTAATCAACCGCTCTCAACAGAAGCTTTGTATGGACCTGGTACTACAAAATCATTTATTAACCTAGATCTTTTACCAGTTGGTGTGCTCACACTAGGCGATATTCCGCTATACTTTAACAAGATAACAAATCAATTATTCACTTATGACGGTAGCCCGTTTACACAAATTCCCGGCCCAAATGCAAAGTTGGTAAACGGCGCGTTAGACTTAACTGATAAATCTCAGTGGATCTCGGTGTCTTGGAATTTGGAAAAGTTTCACTTGGTGTATGGAGTTGGTCATCCAAAAGTTGGGGAACGAATAGATCCTTCTGATATGATTAATCCAGCAACCAATGATTTGTACCTGATTACAGGACAGGTATACGGACTAAACTTTGAAACTCGTCGACCAATTCGAGAGTTTCTGTTGTTTGATTCCCCTAATCCAAGCCCCCAATAGGAGGAAGGTTACCATGGCTGATATTTTCCCAAATATCTCATTTGATGAGAGCGACGTAGGCCCTAGGCCTGTTGCACCAGTTTCCTTTGCCCGTATTGGGGTTGTAGGGGAATTTACAAAAGGTCCTAACAACCAGTTTGTGTTAGTTGATACACCTGAAAATTTAGCAAAGATTTTTGGTACTGACACAAAGAATGGTTCTATTGCAATTCAAACTGCAATGGACCAGGGCGCTCGGGACTTTGGTGTCCGACGTGTAATGGGACAAGCTCGCCCCGCAACAGGCTATCTGCGTCCTGTGTTAGATGGTGTTGCAACTGCAAGTGGCAAGGTTGTATTGATGTCTACAGGATATGTAGTTCCTGTTTTAGGAGAAGGCGTTACTTCAAAAGAAGATCTAGCTCAAGACATTGTTACTGCAGTTAATGCTTTTAACTTTGGATTTATGCGAGCTTCTGCAGCTGGTAACGTTGTAAACCTTCAATCATCAATCGATGGTCTTCCACTAGCTCTTCGACTTGTAGATCGTAACCAGCCTGGTAGTGTTGTTGCTAATAGCGGTATGAAGTTTATGCTCCCAGATGGTGCTGAACTTCTTCCAGATAGCTTGGTTAGGCTTTCTGGTAGCAACTTGAATTTTGCGGTAGAGTACGACCAGTCTGCAATTTCAAGCGACTTAACAGTTACTTTAGGGTCGTCAGTAGCTAATGGAAACTTCGTAACCGCAAAAGTTGGACTTACTGAGGCTACTGCTACTCGTCAGGATGCACAGTCTGTAACTGTAACTCCCGCAGCTATTGCCGAGGGTGAAAAGGTCTCAGTAACTATTGGTGGTATTAATGTTCAATCAACTCTTAAAACCAGTAGTAATACTATTAAAAACCTTATGGATGATATTCGGACAAACTTTACACAAAAAAATCCAGTTTTTCTTGCACAGGGAAATGTAACTTTAACCGTTGCTAATGATGGTGTTTTAACAGTAGCTGCAGTGGCTAACAAGTCATTTGCTAACATTAGTATTACGGCTTCTGTGATACCTGCAACAGGTAGCCCTTCTCCTACTGGAACGGCGACTCTTAACAATCCTGGTGTTTTAAAACCTGCATTAGTTACTGTAGCTGCCCTAGTTGCAGACCTAAAGCGTCAGTTACAGGAAGCACGTTCCGACTTAAATTTTGTAGCAAATGCTGGTGTCCTAACAGTAAGTCCTGCTCCTGCTGCACCAATGAGTGCTGATGTTACTCTTAGTGCAAAGGTTTCCGCAAACGTAACTGCAACCTGGTCTAATTCTAAACTTTTTAAGCCTGGAGGTGCCGTAAAGCCGTTCCATCTCCACATAATGCTAGGGGCAGAAGCAGACGTGGTTCAGGGATCTACTACTGCAGAGTCTCTTGCCGCAGCTCTATCCCAGAGCTTGAATAGTCGGGGTCTAGGTCTTACAGCAACTGTACGACCAGTTTTAAACGAACTTGTACTTACAAGTAGGTTTTTAGGTGCAGAAGGCAATGCCTCACTACTAAATGTTGGACTTTATCAGTCTGGCAGTTTGTCGACAATTGGTTCACTAGGTATGAAGTACCGTTCCGGAGCACCAAATGCCCTACTATCTGACCTATCAAATGGTTTAAGCGTTTTACTTCAAGGCGGTGAAGATGGCCCTAAAAAGGGACATGTTGTAATTAGCCGCCGTAAGTTTGTTCGCGCTCAAGCAACAGCAACACTTTCGTGGGCTAGTAACAACGTTCTTTTAACGCTGAATTCTGGTGAAGTAACAATTAATGGAGTTACAAAATCTTTAGCTGCAGCTACCTGTAACCCAGCAGTAGGAGCTAACGATAGTAACTATGTTGTTGCTGAAATTGACGCATCAGGAAATTTAGTAATTAAAACTGTAAATCAAGCAACCCGTGATCAGGTTGTTATTGGCCAGTATACTCTAACTGGTAATGCTGCCCAGAATAACCTTGGCTCTTTTAGCACTGAAGTATATGGTAAGGCTGTAAATGGGGATGTACTAAGGATTGAAGCTGCTTCTGAAGGGATATGGTCCAATCTTGCAAAAGTAAGTGTATTGAAGGACAATGGGCTTATCTCTCTGACCGCTACTTATAACGGTGATGTTGAGATCTTCCAGTTTGACTTGAAAACTTCTTTAGACGGCAGCAAGCCTTATCGAGTTGTTATTCCTACAAGCCAATCAAATTACATTAAAGCTATTTATGTAAACCCCCTAGATGATGCATTGGATGATGATATTCATGCTGTATCAGATCTACCATTACTAGGTGGTCAGGATGGTCCTCCACCAACATTTGAAGACTATCTTCGTGTTCTGGACGCAATTGACTCAGATTCAGTAAATATTTTAATTGCTTCTGGAAATACACACCCAGGAGTTCGTCAGAAGCTTATTGAAAAAGCTGCAGCATCTAATGAAATTAACGGACTTCGAATTGCAGTACTAGCAGCTGATCGCAGGTTATCTGCTTCTCAGGCGCAGTTACAAACAGCTAATCTTGATAGTCCTTATGCAGTCATGGTTGGTGGATGGTCTACATATTCTAAGCGTTCAGATCTTGCACCACTGTCTACACCACCAGACGGTTTCTACGCTGGGCATATTGCTGCTATGCAGCGCTTTGAAGCTTCACCAGCTGCGCGTACAAGTGCAGCACCATTTACCGGAATTTCTGCAGTAGACATTCCTGTAACAGGCAGCCAGGCTTATAACGCATATACAAAGGCCAGGCTGGAAATGATTATTCCAGATCAAGTATCCGGTAATTTCCACTGCCTAAATGGTAGGAGCCTATCTTCAGACCCGGCATGGAATTGGATTGCACTCCGTAGGGTTTATAACTTTATTCGGGGTACAACCTTCCAGGCTCTGCAGTTTGCAAAGTCTGAACCTAATAATAGTCAGCTACGTTCAACAGTTGCAGGAACAGTAGATCAAATTATGTACATGTTGAAACTACAAGGTCGAATTGATGGATTCCAGCAAACTAAGGTTGACTCAGAAAACAATACACCAAACATGATTGCTCAAGGTATGTTAAGGGTAGATATGTTCTTTACCCCGGTGTACCCAGCAGACTTTATTACAGTAGGCTTACATAGAGTAGTACCTGTTTCAGTTACTGTTCAAGCTGGACAATAATTAGGAGAATACAGTAATGTCAAATAATATTCTTGACCCTATTCAGGGGTTTGACGTGGATGTTAGTATTACTGCCATTGGCGGTCCAATCTTAGTTGGCCGTTTTACATCCATTCTAGTACGTGTTGTCAACGTTACGGAAACATACTTAGAACTTAATCAACGTATCCCACGACACCTAGACGGTGAAGTTAATATTGTTTGGCAGTGTGAACGCGGTATGTTAAATACAAAAGTTTTACAAGACACTTTTGGATTTTTTGATAGCAATAGTATTAGTAGAAATAATAAAATTAAACGTGCTCGTCGATTTACTATTACCTTTAAAGTAGGTGTAGAGAAAGCAGACTTTGTAGATGACCAGATGGCTAACCAGCATGGACAGGTTAGGTCTGGTGGTCCAACATCTTACATGTTGCAGTTTTGTAAAGTAGACACAATGTCTTTTGGTGCAACATCGGGTCGTAATATTGTTGCAAACCAGTGGCAGGGCACTGCTGAAGGTATCACTATTAGTTAAGTAAAATTATTTAAGCCCCCGGTAGCTTTACCGGGGGCTTATTTTTTTTTGCTTTCGTGTGATACTATATAAGTAGTATCTAGTATTATCTAGAATTAGGAGTTACAGCTATACATGGGATGGGTTCCAAATAGTAAGGGTGGTGTTAACTATTCTTATGTTATGAGTGATAGTGACCACACTCTACCAAACTCATCTGAAACTGTACCGACATGTATTGTTGTGTGTACGCAGCCACAATACAACGCGCATACGGCTTCTGGTATAAAACCTTTAGGTGGTTGGAAAAGAGTCTTTCACTCAAATACAGCCTGGAAAGTTTTGAATGCTCGAGTTCAGCTTGTAAGGTATTACGCAGCATCATCTGCAAGAATAGCACTTGGTATAGATTTACCTTTTCTTGAAAGTCCCATACCAGCACCAGGATTAGAGTACTCTGGAACTGCACCTAAAGAGTTTGATGCTCGTAGATATAGTTTGTTTGGTACTGAATCAGGTACTAAAGATGACCCATACACACAAGAAGTTCGACCAGAAATGGAAATCGAAATATGGATGGGGTACTTATCTAAGTTTGACGAAGTAGGAAAATATGTAAGTCTTACATATGAGGTAAATCCAGTAAAGTTTACTAAAGTATTTACAGGGGTTATTGATACAGTAGACCTTAAACTTGGTAGAGGAGACAGTCCTGCAGATGGTGTAAATTGTATTATTACTGCGCGGGACAGAATGCGGTTTTTAATTGATACAAAGATTTTTGGTGGCATAACAATACCTGGTCAAGATTTTACTACAGGTGTTGATCGAACAAAAATTGTACAAACACTTATAACCCAAGGTAGTAATGGTGCTTGTACACCAGCAAGCGAGTTATTGTTTCATCCCAGCGGAAGACCTCCTATGAAACTTTTTGGTGGGGCTACTGGGGTTACAAAGGAGCATACAGGTGCACTTGCTAACGGAGCCTCTCCTTACGCTTTGCTAGATCAGTTTCCTGTGGATGCTATTAGGTGGTTTTCAAGTATCGAGACAGTTCCCAGAGAACTGTACTGTGACCCTAACACAGGTAATATAGCCTGGTCTTGTAGACTTCGTGGGGAGCCTTATAAGCGAACTAAAGATGCTTCTCTGTTTGGCGGAGGTGTGGGTATTAAGTCAGCTGGAGCTGCTAGCTACAACTTGGATGGTTTAGCTAGAGCTATCAAACTTTATAACAATTACGTTGGTACAGAAACTTATGCACCTATAACAGGATTCAAAACATCAAATAAAATCGATGAAAAAACCGCTTATGAATGGGCAAGTAAAATTATTCAATTAAGTCAACAAGCGCGTAGTCCAAAGTTTTTGGATCCGATTACATTTGCTGCACAAATTCAATTGGAAAGCCAGTGGTTGCACTACAAAGACGGAGAGGTTAATACTTCAAATGCCGGCGCTGTAGGCCTTGCACAAGTTATGCCTAACGCGAAGAGTGGTTTAACTGGAGTAGATGTATCTCTTTTAAAGAGTAATCCTCTCTATAACTTAGAGATGGGTTGGCAAGTCATGGTTAACAAAGCTCGAGCTAAATACTTTAACGGTCAAAGCATTGAAGATTTATATAATGCTGGAAAATTATCTACAGAAAATGCTCTTATGTTTACACTAACACTATATGTAGGCGCGGGTAATATAGTTCCTGGAACAAAAAAACCTCAATTTATATATGTTGTAGAGCAAGAACTCAGAAGCAATCCTGGAAAACTTTCTTTTGATACAATTATTTCTTCTTCAATTATTACAAATACTGAGACTAAGCGGTATGCAAATAATATCAGGGCTAGGCGATCATCTGCAGTTTATCCACCCACAAAAGAACTATTGTGGTTACCACTTTATAATGGTTGGCTGGCTGCTGAAAAATCCCGAACTACTGGAACTGATGCATCAACTGTAACTACTGTTGCAATAACTGAAGATATTTCTGTATTACGGGGCGAAGATAATCCTTGGATATTATCTTATAAAAAAGTTGGGACAGAAATTAGTTCGGGTGATCCTAAAAGAGATCCATTCGAACTAGTTAGATCTAAAGATCGTAGAGCACCAATTACTTGGGGTGATCCTACAAGGGATCCATTTGAACCCGTTACTAATAAAATTAAACCTAATGTACTTTCTGCACATTCAAGTTGGTCTACTTTAGGTATGGTTACAAGATTTACTCTAGTTACACCTCAACACAATAATAGTGCGGGTGGTAAAGCAAAAATTAGTGCAAGCCAGAGTCTTTTTGGTACACCAACAATCTCAGGAATTACATATGAACAAGCTATGGCACTAACAAATGATGCAACATCTTACGGTGCAGCTACTGCATCAACAAGCGCAGCAGCTAAGAAAGAATCAGCTTTTGCAGAGCCACCAGTTCCTAGCGAAAGCACCATTGATATAACTAATCCTGGGCTTTTAGGCCCAACTACAGCACAGCCACTTAAGTTTGTAAGTAAACTTAGACTACCGATTCGAAATAGATTTCTCTGGGATGAGACTTCTGATGAAACGGTAACAACAAACACTATGGACTTAATCTTGAATGCAATGATTAATGTACATGGAAAAGATTTACATACAGCAGATTTCATGGTTCCGCTAAATCCAGATATGCGACCAAGCCATATGGTGCGTTTAAATAATATGGGGTTTTTTGACAACCACGTAATGCGCTTAGAGGGCGTCATCCATATGTTTTCGTCGGGTGGCGTTCAAAATGGTTGCGTAACTATGGGTGTAGTTGTAGATCCACAAGGTTCATTTGATCCGCGTAAGTTGCCTGCACACTTGCAAGAGATTCTTAGATTACAAAATAGTGCCCTAGATGTTTCAGCTTTGAGTAGAGATCCGGCTCTAGATTCAGGTGATCTTAATATTCCTATAGATAATCTTGTTAAACCTATAAATGTATCAAAGATAAGACAATCTTCTTATATACGTTATTCAACAGAATTAATGGTACTATACGCCCATGCTGTGTTAGCTAAAGAGCTAGAAGAACTAATAGCTGCTTATGAAATTTTTACTTATCAATATTTATGTTGGACTTTAGGAAAACCTATTACAGAATTCAAAGAACCTTTAGTTGATTCTGAAAAAGTTTCTGCAGGGAAGTTTAATTATAAATATGGTGTTCATTATACAAGTGCCGTTAATGAAGTATATCGTAAAGCTAATAAATTAGTAGAAAAAGTAAAAGCAGCAAATCCACCACTTCCAAAATCTGTTGCTGAGTATTTTTTAGATGCAAATAATCAACCTATACAAAAGTTTTTGTTAAACCCTGAAGATATACAACTTTTTAATGAGGTAATGGAAGAAAACAGACCAATTATTGAAGCAAGGAATGATTATGATTTTATACCACCCAGAATGGTAGTATGGCCATTTGATTTTGCTAGCTCAAAAGCAAATGAAACTATTTTAAAAATTTTAGGAACGTTTACAGGACCAGCAGCTGCTGGGGTAGCACTTTTTATAAGATCTACAGCTACTGTAATATACAATTCTATCTTAGCTGCAATTTTTGAAACTGGTACGGCTGCTCTTAGAGTTGTTTTAGGTGGCGTACTAGGTATTATTATATTAAGTATTTTAGGGTGGGATGCAGGAAAGTTTATAGGTGGCTATCTTGATACAGTAACTGTACTTTTTTCAGATTATGAGAAAGCCTTAAATCAAGCAATTGAAATAGCAATTAATAATACCGAACCTGGTAAAGGTTTAGAAGACCAAGCAGAAACATTTTTGTATACACCAACTCAAAAAGAATTAGTTAAGTATTTTATATATGTTGCTGAAAGACAACACGTTATAGAAATGAGAAAAAATTTTCCTATCTTATACAAGCAAATCGATCCAATTATTGTTTATTTGAATGGAAAAATAGCAGATCTTAAAGCAAAGATTCCAGGATTAATTAATTCTGAAAAAGCAGGAGAATCTAAGTTTATACCTAGTAGAATACCTACGCGTGAAGAACCAAAACTACCGTTTGGGGGATACTAGAAGTTACATATATGGATCAAAACTTTTTACGCGGATTAGGTCTTGAGCAATTCAAGACCGTTGTAGAGAAAAAACAAGAATCTAGTACAACCCGATTTGGGATTGTAGAGTCTGTTAATGTCTTGGAAAGTTTTGCGATTGTAGCTGTACCAGGTGGTGATTCAGATTTTAATACGGTTGAGGTAAAACTCCTTAACGTCTCTGAAAACGCAGAAGACGTTGTAGACGGCGAAGTCAAAACCGTAAAGTCTAACTTCACAAGGTATAGGGCAAGGATGCCTGAGCCTTTAGAGCCCGGTACACACGTCCAAATAACGTTTATTTCAGGGCGGATTGAGCCAGTCATTACTAGTGTAATACCCGTCTTAAAAGACGATATAGAGCCCCCTACGAAGTACATAGCTGTGGACAAAGACGGTAATGGCTTTAGGTTTTTAGATGGTGGTTCAGACACTTACTGGACAAAGCAGAATGCAGCTCGAGGCTTTAGATTTGCACCTTACAGTCAAAATGCTGTAGGCGGAAAGATTGTTGTAGCAAATGGGTTTAAGCTGAAAACTCTTTTAAACCCTAAAACACCGTCAAGTCAAGCTATCAAAAACGCTGTCAAAGATAGCACCCCAGCTGGTATTTCACCCTGGGTTGATAAAGATGGGGTGGGTCATGTTGGTATGTTTGGAGACATCATTCATAGTCTTGCAAAAGAAATTGATGTATTTGCTTTAGGCTCTAGTCAACCTGTATCATCATTTTTAAAAGATCCCCTAAATGATTTAGTAGAGTCCCTTGACTTAGAAGTTAAAACTAATTTAGAAAATTTTCTATTTCCAGAAAAATTTGAATTTAGAGTTTCACCACTAATTTATGAATTAGCTATAAAAGAAGCTGCTGAATTTAAATTAAAATCTAAAGGCTACTTTTCTGTTATTGAGCAATCCGATATATTTTATACAAATAAAACTGAAGATAGTAAAACTTTACTAAACTTTGTAAGAACTAATTACAAACCTACAGATAACTTTAAATACTTAATTGCTGGAGCACTCACAGCGGGAGTTTATACTGAGGGTTTAAATGTAAGCAAAATTGGTGGATCTTATTTTCCATCAACAGCACTTGTAGGAAATTTAAATAGCTTTGACCCAGCTACTTCTAATAACTTAAATTGCCTTAATGGTTTAAATGGTTACGGATCTGCTTGGATTAATTTAATTGCTGCACTAAGACTTTCACTGTTATATAACTCACAGGCAGTTGGATTAAAAACGTTACTAAATTCATACCCACTAAAGCTTTATAAAATAAAAAATGCTTCTATAAGTACTATTGAAAATAATGTAGATTTATTTATACATGAAAATATTTTTGGATTTAATGATATAAATTATAAAGAAAGTATGTTAAGTGATAGATCAAACTTTAATAAGTTAGCTGGATTTACAGGATATACTTTATCACCAAATAATAAAAAACAATACACTTATGCAGATATAACACATGCAAATTTAAAAGAAATATCTACCTCAGCCGAGGGTTGGTTAAAAGCGAACAACTTTTATGTACCAAATGTAGCAGCTTTAAAAGATACATCTGGAAAAAGATTTCTTGATCGTTTATACCTTGATACAACCGGTATTAGTCACACCACAAATAGTTTGAAGTATGGCGTTGCTGGTGGTTATACAGCCCAGGTTCGTACACTAGTACAAGAAATTTTATACATTATAAAAGAATACAACTCTGATATTGAAGCATTTACGGGCCGTGTAGGTTCGCCGTTTAAATCTAATACAACAGCACTAAAACTAGTAGATAAGCTTGGTAAAAGTGGTCAGGTTGTTTCTCAGCTATGGACTAGTAGTTTTATTATTTATCTTATGCTTAGGCTTTTTAATGGACAGCCTGGTAAAGAACTAGCTCAAACATTTTTAAGTACATATGCTGGAAAAACTTCAGCTGTATCAAAACAAGAATTTTTACAAATTTTTCAAACTTATTTGGGAGACATATCAGATCCGCTGGCTTTAAAATGGTGGACTACAACAATTGAACGATACACATTTGTTGCAAATGCATTGGCTAAATCTCAGGTTTACTGGAGGGTATAAATGGCTAATCTAGGAGAATTTAATAAGCTATTAGATGCTACTAGTATATTTAGTAATTTAAGCTTTAACCACCAGTCTATTAGTAATTATCTTAATGCGCAGGTAGCAGTAGTAAAAAACTCTGCTGAGCAACTTGTGAAAGGTTATTCAATTTATGGCCTTGAATTTAGTAATATAGGTAATATTTTGACAGACAATATCCCTGGACTTAACTCACCTAATACAAATCTTGCTTTACCTGATCCTACAAAATTAGTACCGCAGCCTGAAGCTGGACCCAGTTTACAAGAGCGTATTACTTTTTACGGGCATACTCCACCCCAAAGTAGTAGTGCAGATGCTATTGTAGGTTCAGAGCTCCCTACCGTTGAGGGTGTTGGATCTGTATTAGCATGTACACCACATCCACAGCATAGCTACAAACTAAACTCAAATCGGGTTATAAACCGCACAGGAAAGCAAAGACCCGATTCAGGGACATAAATGAATTTAGATACGTCAACAAGTACAATCAGAGCCAAAGTATTAAGCCCTGATCCTAGTGTGCTGGATACTGTACAAACTGCAACAAACTTAGTACAGGACTTGAAAGCTTTACAGCTTCTTCAGGAATACTTGTCTAAAGTTAGTTCAGAAGCAGCTAATACAAGTAATGATGTTATTGAAAATCCCGCATCTTCTCTAAAGAAATACACACAGCAAATGAGGAACTTTATTTGTGGCTATGTCTTAACCCATGATGAGACACTCAGCGCAATGTCTGAAATACCGGCATCAAAGCTGTACGCTGAGCCTGAGACAAATAAAAATCCAATACATTTTGAGAGCGTGCTTGCTAACCCGTTACTGGTACCAGCTATACCTGGAAACTTATTTTACATGGCTTGTGGTGATAATCTGCAACAACATAATTTAGATTTATACACAGCCTATACACTAGCAAAAAATCTTCCTGAAAATTCTAATACAACTAGCTCACAGATAATTGCAAATCTTTTACCGTACTACCCTGTACCAGGTTTACGCTCAGGCACAAATCAAATTCCACAGACCTTACTTGCTCGCTGGGCAAGCCTTATTGATATGAGTGCAACTAATAGCTGGATACTTGATGGACTTACAGTATCCACTGAACTTGCAGAATTAGTTGCAATTATTGGTTTACGGACTGTTGTAAACTACAAAGCTTTTATGTGTTTAAGACAACTTGATAAGGCCCTAGAAGAGATTCCACATAATGTAGCAACAGCCATGAAGAGCCTGTATCAACAAGCTGGATATACAAGTCACCCACAGGTTTGGTTATCTAACCTAAAATCTACTTTAAAGAACCCTACAAGTATATCTACAATACTTATGGAATATTTTACACATAAAAGAATATTTGATGAGTATCAAGATACTTGGAATAGTTTGTCGTCAGTGCCAAGTAACTCTAATACAACCCCTAATGAACTTATTTCTGTTTTAAGCGAAAACTCATCTTATAATGACGCAGCAGTAAAAAGTTCAACATATGTAAATAATTTACTAAGTATTTTATTAAGTGCTTATGGGGGTTCAACAAGTTTAAATAATACTCAACGTTTTGATTTGTTTGAAACTACTTTTGAGACTTGGAAAAATACGATAAATAGTTTTGGTGGTGTTACAGGTGCAGAAGGTTTAATAGCTGTTGTAGCAATTAATCAACTTGAAAGAATTTCTAATTACAGTGCTCTTCCCACAGCAAATGACGAGACTTTAACAAGTTTGGGTCAAGAGGGTTTAGAAATAACTAAGTACCTTTCAAATACCCCTTTTCTTGAAGATGCTTTTGCAGGCTTAGCATCATGATTAGTGATTCAAAAGTAATCAAGTTTGGCTCTGCAATGGCAGAACAAGCTAAATCAAACTCAATACAGTCTATAGGGTTGATGGCTTCTGTAGAAAAGCCTTTGGCAGCCACACTTGTTTCAGATGCATCAGCCGGTACAAAACAGATTCCGCCTGAAGATGCTCATCCCGAAGTTTTGCAAAAACTTAAGATAGAGATATCTGCAAACCTTCAAAAAATTCTTGCTACCGAAGCCGAGGGCGTTGCATCTAGTGACTACAACGGATTTATTGATCTTATAAACAAGCTTGCTACAGTCAATGCTAAGTCTTATAACGAGCCTCTTATTCGTATTAGGAACAGTCGGGGTCAACTAGCTGATGTAGTGAATACAAACGCTGTACACACCGCTACAGGCAATCAGACAACAATACTGTCAGGTAATGACATAAAGGTCTTTAGGAGCCTCCTGTGGCGCGGTGGGACAGCTATGCGCTGTGAAGCACCCCTTATTACGGATAGCGCCCATACGAGGCTTATATTCGCTCATATGCTACTACAGCAGGCAGACCTATTAACCCAGCGAGCACAGAACTTATTATCTACTGTAAAGGGGGTTTATAGTGTGTCTGCTAGCGATATAACTTTATTGTCAAACGAAAAGTTTCATGTTTCTGCTGATACCGCAGAGGTAGTAGCCTCAACTAAAATTAAAATATCTAGTGAGGGTGAACTTGAGATAAGAACAAATAATGACATTAGTGTTATTTCTCAAGGATCTAATAGTAAAATTGTAGTACAAGCTAGCAGAGTTGATGTAAACCCAGTTATACCTGTTGCTAGTGAAATCATTACAACACACGAAGCAACTGGATTACCTACAGGCACAGCATCTAAAGTTAAAAAGCATATTGAATTACCTCAATGGGAAGGAATGAGTCCAATCCCTGCTTATGTGTTTCCTGGCGATGAAGTGGCATTTCAAAGCGAGGCTAATTAAATGGCATTAGATCCTTTCAGCGATTTGTTACTTCAAAAAGACAACAGAATCATAGCCTCAATACCCGTAGATGAAATAGACTTTGACATAAAAGATGGTGACTTGGCTTTAGCTAGTAACGAAATTAACGTAAAAGAGAGTTTGATTAGAAGGCTTAGAACTCCGCTTGGAGCTTATCAAGCATTAGTAGTAACCTACACAGAAGCGGGTTCAAAAAACTGGGTTTATTACGATAGCACCTATGGCTCTATGTTACATACCTTTATATCTGAGCCACTTACAAATCATTGGGTAAAGAATTTTACTGATACAGTAGTTAGGGTAATTTCTGAAGATACGCGCATCTCGGTAACTGACATAAATCTGGACATTGTTGATATATCCCGTGGAAAGATAAACTTGTCTATTACGTATGAAATTACCGGCGTAGAGTCTGAGCAAACTATTCGTATTGGGTCAAATGAGTCTAGCTCTTTGAGTATTAGTTAGGGAACAATAAGTATGCCAAAAGAATTTGAGTCAAAAACTTTTAAAACCATTAATCAGGAAATGGTTGATACCCTTGTATCACAACAACAGGGCAATACAAAAAAGTTAACCGACTTCAGTGAAGGATCGATTATTGGAAGTATATTTAGGTCTATTTCTTCAACAATTTCTGGTATGTGGTCAGAGCTCGAAAGTTTAATAGATGGATTTTATATTGAAACTGCTACAGGAGATCTATTAAAAAGGCGGTTTAGAGATTTTGCATTTGAAATGAAAACCGGTACACAAGCTAGTGGAACTGTTTTAGTAGTTAGAGATCCTGGTGTTAGTTTTACAGCAGATATTGATATTAATAGTTCTTTATTTTTTACTGGAAATTATAACTTAGAGTTTGTTGTTATAAGTGGTTCTTATACTAGTGTTTTTGGACCAATTAATGATATTAGAAATAGTAAAACATTAAGTGTTAGATGTACATCAAAAACGTCTGAAGCTAATTTACAGGCGGGTACTACTTTAGTTTCAAATAATCCAACTTATAGCGGTTTAAAGTTTATTGTTGGTTCTAATATAGATAGTTCTGGAAATGTTTCTGGTAGTCCGCTAAGTAATGGCTTAGACGATGAAACAGATGAAGAGGCAAGAGAAAGGTTTAAAACTTATATTCAAAACCTAGGTAAAGGTACTGTAGAAATTATTGAAGCATCTGTAAAATCTGTAAGTGGTGTCAGAGCTTGTACTGTTTACGATAATAGTAAGGTAATTAACAACAGTATTGATGGCCCTGAAACAAGTAATAACTTAAGAAAATACCCAGGCCATATTGTTGTACAAGTGCAGCCTTCTAATATTCAAGAAGGTTTAGCACTTATTGAAGCAAATATTGTTAACGCTATTGAAACTAATAAAGCGGCTGGAATTGCTTATGATATCTTTACTGTACCAGTCACACAAATTATTTTAGTAGTTACTGTAAGAACTACTCAAAGTACTTTAAGTGACGCATACAAACGACTTATTGAAAGTACACTAGAAACTAAATTTAATTCTCTAGAAATCGATGAACCTATAAGACTTTTTGCTTTACAAAATGAACTTTATAAAGCTGATCTTGAATCAGGAGTTGGTCTAGTTGCTACTGGCGGAATCACGGTAGCTGCAAAAACAATTTCAGGCACACCAATTAATGCTGGAAATTTAGGCGAAGTATACCCGGTTTCTGGGGGTATTTTAGCCTTAAATGACGTTGAGTTTGCCTAATGAGTTACTTTAATAGAAAGTCTGTTGAGTATAGTAATCTTATACCAATAGTTTTTAATACTTTAATTAGTTTAATTCCAAAAGTATCTGGTTGGTACGGAAATAGTGTTAGTAAAGTAATTACAAGTAATACTAGTCTAAAAGCAACATCTGTATCAAGTGCTATTTTTATTTCAATTGCTACAGGACTAGCAAGCTGGCTTGCTGCTATAAAAGATCTTAAGCACTCTATGTTTATTAAGGGCGAAAGCCCATTAGGCGATCGTTGGGTCAGTCATCTTAGAAATACATACAAAGATTATGGAATTAATCCAGATGCTGATGGTCGTAGCTGGGAGAATACTTTAACAGATAGTGCTGAATACTCTAGTAGATTAGATGGTTATGCAAACGCACTTGTAGCTTTATTTACAAAACAAAACGTAACCATTGATGCTATACAAAAAACAATTACAAAACTTTTACCTGGCGGTACCTCTGTTACGGTTATAGAGCCTTTTAAGTTAATCAAGGCTTGGCCCTCTGCTAGGTCGTATAAACCTAGAAAACTTGAAACTGAAAGTGATGTAGAGTACTTTGATAGACTATCAGCCTATAATAAAAAGTACAAAGAGTTAAGTAAGTTACAATTGGGCACCCCCAGTGCCAAGCCAAATACTTACTACCCTGTACCTGTTACAGGTAATGCGCCACTAACAGACTCTACCTTTGAAAGTAGTTCTAACGATCCTAAAAAAATCGAACGAATTAATGCCCTCAAAACCGATTTAGGAAGCTATACTAATCTAGGTAGAACTGGTTCAAGAGTTTTTCCATCTTCTAGGCATCAGGGTGGTAAACTAGAAATAGTTATATCTAACCTTCAGGAATCAGGTCAACAAATTGTAGATGTACTAACAACGATTAAAGCTGCTGGCGTATACATAGACGTAAAAAGTCAACTGTTTTTAGGAAAACCACAAGAGACACCAGCTACTGTTAGTTTTGTACAAACTGAGTGGGATTTAGAGTTTACAGGTAAGGCAACTACTACGCGTAGTGCAGGGTATCACCAGGTATAAAATGGCTACACTTCATATTAGCGGCAAAGCTAAAAAAGCTATGAATTACGCTGATGCTTCTATGCCTATGTACATGCTTTTTAGCACACAAGCAGATGCTGAATCTTCTAGTTTAGTTATTAATACAAATAACTTAGTTGGGGCTGCTCGAGTTACAAAGCGAGAGATACTTGGACCCGTTGTCGATGGGCAGCTTACTGTAAGTTATGGTGATAAAAACTATAAAGTTCTTACAGGAAGTATTAGTGATATTTCAACTGGTAATGTTACAAGCGTATATTTTGAAGCTCCACTTACAACTGATAGTGTTGCAGCTCAAACAAATGTTATTTACATTATTCTTGTAAGCCATCTGCAAGGGATTAGTGTTACTGCTTCTAACGTCTCTGCTACGGATATTAAAGCTGCAGGAGTTAATTACATAATTGAAGCCGTACATAAAAGTAGTGGAATTACCGTTACAAACGGTGTTTCTAAAACCGTTGGAATGATTATTGATGTGTAAGTGTAGGTAAAATAATATGCCTTTTACCCCAGATAGCGGTTATTACAATAGATACAGTAAATCCAAAAACTTTTTTGAATGGCGAAATATTGCTGGTGAAGTTCCGCAGTCTGCAGAACTAAACGAGATTCAGTCGCTTGCTAAAGATCTTGTACAACGTACAGGTGATAGTTTTTTACAAAACGGCGACGTTGTTTCTGGGATGTTTTTAACTAGGTTAGCTGAAAGCAATAAAACTTTTGATTCAGAGTTTTTACCAGTTGTAACTTACAATACAGAGGGTTCAGGAAAAATCTGGATTGATGGGGTTGTACACGAAGTTTCTGAAAAAGTTACAGGTTTAGCTGTTCCAAAGAGTAAAAATGATGTACCACTATGGGGCTTTTTAGGAGTTTATCTAAGAAAAGAAGTAGTACAGTCTGCTTCAGATGCTAGCTTATACGACCCTGCAATTAGTGATATAAACGGTACAGCTTTAGGGTTACCTGGTGCTAATAGACTTAAAGTCACGCCTATTTGGGTTGCTGGTACGCTTTCTGTATCAGACTTTGATGATAAAAAAATTAATAATTTAGGTGGAATAACTAACGATCCTAACACTGCTGCAAGCCTTGTTTTTAATATTGATACTACTGAAAGCATCTCTTCAGATTGTGTGTATAACGCAAAAGTTACATTACCACCAGCGGTTACTGGTGCAACACTACTAAAGATTTTTTCTAAAGAAAGTAAGACTATCACACCAGGTTCAAAAATAAAGTTTTCAGTTAAAGTAGTAAATCCAGGTAATGGTAATACAATTTCAGTTCGTCCACAGCTTTTTATTAGTAGTTCTTCGCTTGTACCTAATAACAGCAATCCTTCAACAAGTTTAACCGCTGGAACAGCATCTAATATATCTCTAGAAATTACACCAGATATTTTAACTAGTTTGGGGGTAGGTTCTAGTACACCACTTAACATTGGTTTAGAAATTACTAGTAATAGTTCAATCAGTACAGGGATAGAAATTTATATTTCCGACTTGCACTTACTTTATAAGAATGAAGAACGTAAACCTAAGTACAAACAGTTTGTAACTGCATCTGGATCAGCTTACAGTAGTTTTGTTGTTGGTCCTTCTAGCTATATTAGTCATGGTGATTTTACTAATAATAGTTTTACTAGTTTAAATGGTACACTACTATCTAATCAAGTAATTCCAGCTATTGTTAGTGATAATTTAGATTACATTATTAGAGATACTGACTTAAACGATACAATTGAATCTGCTTTTATTGAAGAATACGGGGTATCAAAAGAAGATGCCCTTACAAGAATTTATCCAGTACACATTACTTATAATGGAGAAATTATTTCAAGCCTACCAAACCGAGAATACACAAAACTAACAGATTCATTTTTATCTGAACGTCTTAGTAATGTTGTTAGTAGCTCAGTAATTGAGGGTCTTGAAGTTTCTCAAATTAGTGGTCAAAGCCATAAAGTTCAAGTAAGTCCTGGTAATGCATTTGTAAAAGGAAGGCTGTTTTTAGGAATTAATCCAGAAGTTGGTACGAGTAATAATAGAAATCAATCTAGTAAAACAGTTACTATTTACCCAGAAAACAATAATACGGTTACATTAACAACCCCAGAAATTACTGCTTTTACAACTGGTGTACATAAAGTTACTTTTGGTACATTTATATCTATAGATGGTGCTTCAGCACTATCACTTTTTAAAGAAACTATTACCTATACTGGTAATTCAAATGTATATGGTGAAGGTGTCCATCTTGGTGATGATGCTTCAATACCTATTGCAGACCTCGAACTACTAGGTGTTCCAAACGTATCAGAAATTGTAAAAATTAGTGATAATACGAGAGTTTATGAACGCGGTCTAGATTGGGATATTGTATTCAGAACACAAATAGTTAATAATTTACCAGTTAAAAGAGCAGTAATTGGGTGGTACTATAAGCCGCTAGTATTTCAGAAAAATACTATTGTCCGTAGAGCCTCTATTAGACCACAAGTAGGTACAGCTTTAACAGTTTTATATACTGCTACAGTTGACCTTACTTTACCGCCAACTCTAAATTCTCAGTTAACTTATGATACAAGTGAAGAATTTAATACAGGATTTAAATTAACAACTTCAAAAGAATCTACTACATCTAATATTCTTTTATCTAGTTGGAGTAATCCAAATAGTAATACAATTAATGGCCCGTACTTATCTTTTAGTCAGGGTGATGTAAGTTTTAGAAGCTCCATCATAGTTTACAAATATACTGGAAGTCAAATAACAAAATATATTGTTTATTTTTCAGGTAATGTTCGAGAAGATGGTCCTGACGGGAGTCTAGGTTATCAGCTACTTGGGAATGCGTCTGACTTAGGTGAAACTGCAGCACTCACAGCTTTACAGGAAAATAATAAACTACCTCTTGCTCTAGTTACTGTACCAATTAACAGTGCAAATGACATTAAGCAATACCGGTTTAGGCTTACAAACGTCGTAGAACAACAACAAATTAATGATCAAATTTCTGATCTTTTAAAGATCTTACCAGCGTTAATTACACAAAATATTTTATCTGGAGATGTTAGCAATACCATTACTTACGCTAATTCAGCTGAATTGGCAGCTGAACCTACAAGAGTAGATACACTTACTTGGGTTGTAGATGGTAATGCGTTTCCCGCACTTGAAGATTATAAAGTAGAAGTAAAGTACAGCTATTTTGGTGATAGTTTAACTACTACTTATACTGCTCAAGGATTTGTAGATACACCGCAAGAGTATGTAGATGCAGGTCTTTTACGCGGTATGGTAGTAACTATAAAAGATAACGCTGATAACATACGTAAAAAATTACTAATTGTTATTTCTTATACTGCGACTGCATTCCAGAATAATCCTCAAATTAGTGATATTGAAACGCATGTGTTATAGAGGTTAGGGCATGTCTTATACTGTACTAAACTCTCCCCAGGGTACTGTAAAGCTTGAGCTAGATAAAAATTATATAGATCAAATTAGTAACCCTAATCAGCTTGTTAATGATCTTGCAGCTTGTGTAGAAAAGCTTAAGTTTTTAACAGGTAACTTTCCTGGAAATCACGCAAGCCGGCAAACTACTTTATCAAGCCTTACATTTAGACAGGCAGGCGCAGCTGACCAAGAGTTTACTGCTAACCAGGTTGCTGTCTGGAGCCCTTTAGAAGGCCTTATAAAGCTTAACATTGACTACTTACCTGATTTGATTAAAGCTTTCAATACTAGTGGCTATGTTATTGAACTAGTAGAAGCTTTGGGATTAGCAGCTTTAAGCTACCAGGCTAAAGACCCCTATGCGCTCTCTGAGACCTCTGTACAAGTTCTTGGCCGTGGGGCGTTCTACTATGGAATAGCTCGTGCAGTGGGCTTCTACAGCCTCTCAGAAGCTCCTGTAGTGTCATCATTACATAACCCGAGTGTTAGATTTAGTGTTGAAGAGATGTTGGGTTTGGAGCTTGTTAGGTGTTACCGTAAGCAACGTTTGGGATTTAACGGTAATGAGTTACTGCTTCTTGAGGGTTTTGAAACTCAGCCTGAACCAGATATTTCGTATGGATTTCTTTTAGAGCTAGTAAATATTTTTGCTGATTGGGAAGGGCTACGCGAAGTACTAACTATTGATGTACCAAAATTATATAAAGAAAAATACAATATAAAAGATTTTTCTCGAAACTACTTAGAAGAATACAATGATTTTATTTTAAACTTGTCGCTTCGTTACAAGTTAAACTTAAGTGGGCTCTTAAACACTTGGGGGTTTATTACTAACCTTGTTCTTGATACCTTGCCTGAACAATTTCCTGTTGTGGCAGCAGGCCAACCTATTACTGTAAGTGAGCGTTTACTTAGTAAAGTAGGTAGAGAGGTCGTAGACCGTGAAGTTCAAGCACAGTACTTACCGAGTATTAGTTTAGGTGGATTTGATTCTTTTGGTTTGACAGTTTCTACAGGTAGTGCATTAGTATTAATAGACCCAAGCCCAACGGATTCGGTGTCATTTAAGGATTTAAATTGTGTACTGCTAGGTACACCTGAATCTAATGGCCCCAACCCGGTTTATAAAATTCCTTATAACCTTGGTGATGTTAATCCAAGAGGACATACACTGCTTGTACCAGAATACGAGGGATCAGCTGCACAGTCTGTATTATTTGAGTACTTGAATAAAGATTTACAGTCTTTATCAAATCTTGTTATAGCTAAAGTAATTTATTTAGGTACTTTACAAAAGTACTTTCCTACAATTATGCGCTGGGGTACTAACGAAGCTCAGTCTGAGTTTACGTTTCAGCCTTCAACTGCAACAGAAGTACCTGTTACAACTTATGCTGTAATTAGTAAAAATAAGTTTGGATACAACTATATTTTTAATGGTAATACAGCTATTTGCCAAATTATTTCTATAGAAGTAACACCAACAGATTCTTATCAAGATGATGATGATGACACTGTTTATACCCCAGGTGGAACTGTAACTCGAGTAAGTTCAGTTACAACATACAGAGAAAGTACTGGATTAACTTCTAAAGAATTTGTAGAAGACTTTGTTGTTAAAGATTCTAGTGGAAATGCTGTTTATTCTTTTGAAACTGTAATTCCAAAAGAAACTGAACCAAATCTTTGGGTTGCTCGTGAAAGGCCGCCAAGTAATTTACGTGATTCAAAAAATATTTTACAAAGTGTTGGTCACCCTGTTATTGCAGAAAAAATTTCTTTTGCAACACATTTGATTGCATCTAGCTTAGCTGTAGATGCAAAATTAAATTATAGGCAGTCAAATAAAGATATTATTGATACTGCTAAAAAACAATACGTAGCTTCCTTAGCACCTAGCGTACAAGTTGTTAATTTACCAATTGATTTTGTTAACAAAGTAAAAGAAGTACTTACTTATAATATTGGTAACAACCAAGAAGAAAAAATAAATTATAGGTTTACTAAACTTATAGAAGCTTATGATACTTTACTACCAAATAGTATAAAAGAAAGACTTAAAAGTATTAATAACCAGTCTTCTTATACTGCGCCAGAAGTATACGGTTTAACTATACAATATCCACCAAATACACAACTTGCCCCTGATGTTGAAAAATTTGTATCTGTAGAAAATGCATTATTAAGTTTAGCAAAAACGTCAACTAGTTTACCTGAAGATGTACGTATCCAGAATGTTGTAGATACTGCAACAAGTATAACTAATGACAGTATTAATAGAAGTATAAATAATATAGCTAGTACATCTAATAGTACAACGGTTGTTACAAAGTCTAGTGGCTTTGTAAGGTTTATAAATGATGGTTTTGCCGGATTATTTGAAACTGGGGGAGATCCACAAAATCCGTGGTCAACTCTTAATGGTACTTATTTTAATAACTTAGTGTATTTGTTTGAATCACGACCCGGACAATTCCTGCCGGTATTTAATCCTAAGGCTAATCCTAGAGCATCTGCAAAACTTATTTCTGGTTTAGTTGAAGCTAGCTTGGTTGCGTTAAAAGTTGATCCAGCTATTTCTAAAAGCGTTGAAGAAAATCTAAGTAGTGTTTTATCAAATATTGCAATATTTGATAAACCACAAGCGACAAGTGCTTGGTTGCAGTCTGGTAATACTGTTTTACAAAAGATTTTAAACACGTATTTTCCAGGAGAGCAGGCTCAAGCATATACCGCTGTAAGTGAGTGGCTAACAAACAGACTAGTTGCCTGGGCAAATGGTGCTATATCAGGCCCGGCTCAGAGCGCAACTGATGCTTTAAATCCACCGTGTCCATGCCATGAAGAGCCAAAACCAAACTGTGATCCAGGAAAAGAGGTAGCAAAGCCTTCTGGAGACTCGAATACTACTGGCGGTCTTGTAATTAATAGTGTTACGCCAAGCAGTGGAACAGCAAATACGTCTCTAACAGTTAGTATTAAACTTAATGGTAAATTACCTCCACAAGGTAGAACTCCTTCTGGTGTAAGTATTGGTAATACTAGTGGTAGTAACATACACTATAACGACACTAATGGTACTATCACTGCAAACTTTACACTCCCAGCTACAGTTGGAGCTAAAAATGTATCTGTAAGTTTTCCTCAACCTTACCTTGGAGAGGACGTAAAGTTAACTATTACTAAGAGAAATGGTTTTACTGTTAATGGAGTTGCTGGTGGTGGCACTACTACAACTACTACTACTACTACACCCCCTGAGAGGACTTATACACCAGTTTTTAGAAAATACGCTACAGGTTTAGAGGGCGATTTACAATACAATATAGACTACGCCGGTGTAATTGCAGGTATAAACAAGTCCTATGGTTTTGAGACTATAGATAGTCCAGAACTTCAAGGATTTATAGGATATAGGTTAGGTACAACAAGTACCGTTGTACCTGTATATAATCCAACAAATGATCCAAGGTTGCTCATAGATGTAACAAATAGTCATGTAAATAGACTTACAGTAGCAGCACTTCAAAACCTTTCAATTAACTACTTACACGGATCAAACAATTACAAAGACGTAGAAATAGTTCGACGTAACCTTGATGATAAAGTTTCACAGGCTGCTGCTGCAAGATTTCATGCAGGATTAGTTACTGCTGCAGTTATTGGTGCTGCAAATAAAGCGTTTTCTACAGAGGGTTTTGCAAAAGCCAAAGATATTTTAGAGGGCTTTTCTACTGGACGTGTAAGATCTCGTACTAGTAGTGGAACAGTTCCTTTAGTGTCTAATAAAAAAATTCGAGATGCTGTTACTGCTTATAAAACTGCTTTAGACAGCGGTGATACTATTGTAGGCGCAACTTATGATGGGTACCCAATAGCTATTTTAAATACTTATATTGAGCTCCAAACTCTAGATGAGAGGGAAAAGTTTAATAAAGCTAATCCGGTTATTGCAGGAAAAAACATTTTTACTATTAATCAAGAAGCTGCTTTAAGGGGAGTTAGAAGGCCGTCACTTCCTCCTGCTGAAATGAAAATGGCTTCGGTTGCACAAATTAAATCTTTAGCAAGTAAAGAAAAGTATACGTTTGAAGTAATGCCTGCTATACGATCTTATGGCAGCTCTAGTAATCAGGGTATGCAACCTCCTGGGGCAGGTCATGGAATTTCTTGGAAATCAAGTTTGAATATTGCAAAACTAAATGTACCTGGTGGCAGACCAATTTACCAAGTAATGGGTATTAACGAAGAAGTTATTGAATTTGTAGGCTCATTCTTAGGTATGAGAAGCCTTGCAGAACAAGGTTCTCGATTTGATAGCTCACAATTTGAAGACTTACCGATTAGCGATGGTTTAACTTACAACACAAGCGCAAATTACTATAGAGCTCAACAAGAGTCTAACATTATTAGGTATATGCAGTTGTCTGGTGAAATGCTTGAGCTAACAATTAGGAGCTATGCTGGCAGTCAAAGAGACGATGAAGACCAGGGTATAGCTATTAATGTAAAGGGCTATATTCATCAGTTTCAGCGATTTATAAAATCTGATGATCGTGTTTGGTACCAAATAAGTTTTAGAATTACAGATCATTTTATGAAAAAGATAATTACAACAGCAACTGTATCTACTGGTACTCCTGGACCTCCACGTATTGGTCGTGCAGAGCCCTTTTTTCCTTTAGTTGATGAGTCTAGAAATATTACTACACTTCCAGGAACTAATATATTAAATCTTGGTATCCCTAATGCACCTAGTTCGGGATTAAGGGCTACTCGTAATCTTAAACCTAAATTACCGGCTGCTATTCGTGATCTTAAATCTAAATTACCGGCTGCTATTCCAAAACCAAGAGATATTGTTGCCACAGAAGATTCAGTAATACAGCGCCGTGAGTCTATTCCCAAAGTTAATACAAAAGATGCACTATCTACAAACTTATCTAAGTTAATTACTCGGTGGAATGGGATACTTCCTACAAATACTTCTAATAGCAGTGCTGTTCAGATGTTTAAAAACTATCGTGCTGTATCTAGTGTTTTTATAAATGATATAAAAACAAATATGCTAGCGTGGGAATCTAAAGGCAATACTACTAACTATACTAATTTTGATACATCATATTTTAGTAATGTGCACGTTCTTAAATTTTATAATGAATTCGTAAGTAATTTATCATTACTACGAACCTATATTGCTAGAGTTAGAGTTGCACATACAACCAATCCTACTTTAGAACTAGAAAAAAATAATATAGCTAATAGACTTGAAGCTGTAGCAAATGCTGTAGAAAAAATAAATAAGGAAGGATCTATAGGTACTGCTAATATGTTTGTAAATGATCCTTCAGGATTTGCTTTATATATAGATGATGTTGAAAAGTATATACCTACTATTGCTGAAGATTTTACTAACACACAGCTTAAAAAGTTTTTAGAAGATAAGAAACAAATTTTAATTGAATTAAAGCGTGCTAAAGCAACTATAACTAGTATAGGTAGTTCAAACATAGGTAAGAATGGTAATTTTAAAACAAAGTTAGAAAGTACTCTTGATAGTTGGAAATTAGCTGTAGATACTTATATTAATAAACTTAGTACAGCCGATATTTCTCACGAAGCCCACGTAATACAACGAGGGTACCAACAATTAAATGATAAATTTATAACTAATGCTAAGAGTGGTTCAAATCCGTTCTTTGCTCCCGAGAGGTTGCAAGAATATATTACATTTATTAAGACTATGGACTTAGGCTCTCCTAGAGCTAACCAAACTGATGCGGATTTATCAGCACTCAGAGCAGTACAACTTAAGGTAGTAATAGATTTACAAAGTTCACTTAAGTTATTACGTAATAGTAATATAGCTACTAGAGCTACAGGTGATTCCGGACTTAGATCAGTTGTGGGTGAATAAACACTATGCTTCAAGGACCTGATTATTACGTTGAAGATACGTTTAAATTAGTTATTGACAAACTTTTATCTGAAATACCAGATAAATCTTATATTGCAAATTTGCCATTTGATACTTTATATAAAATAATAAATCATGCAGATAAAACACACTTTGTTACTGTTAATGATTCTGAACTAAATATACCAGACATTATTGGGCCTTATAGTTTATACGACGAAAACAGGTTATTTTTATGTAGAATTAATCTGCATTCGAATATTTTTGGAGAAACCCTTGTAGAAAAAGCATACATAGACACCATGTCTTTTGGTCAAGTACTGTACTTAAGCTATGTAAGCTCAGATAATGAAGTACGCGATATTCAGGTAATGAAACTATAAAATGGCCCGAGATAAGAAAGACCAAAGCTTTGGCGGCCTGTTAGACGACATCATCTCAGAGGCGCTACAGCAAGAAGACGAACTGCTAGGACCTATTGAGTTTTGCAGGGAAATCCTGGGCATGTACCTGTTCCCTGCTCAGCGGGTCATCATGAAGTCTTTTTATGGCTTGCCGCTGGGTAAGGGTAAGTGGCTTGAATGCATCAACCCAGACGACCCTAACAGGCTTCAGAAGCTTGCCCAGTGGGGTCACGGGCCCGATGACGAGTTCGATGAGCAACTCATCATGGACAACTGGATTGCAGAAAAGAAGGCTATTTGGGTGCCTGGGCAGCGCTATAAAAACCTGTCCTTAGAATCTGGCATGGGTAGTTCCAAGTGCCTAAGTCTTGCCCTAACGTCTATCAAAGGTCGCGGATTCCTGTATCAGGATGAATATTTACCATCAAATGTTTCAGAGGAGACCATTGTTCCGCTGAGTGTTGATGTACACACTAGGTTTGGATTTAAGCGTACTGCGGCGGGTATTTCCAGACCTTCTGAGAGGGTCATAAACCTTAGGACTAGATTTGGTTACGAGGTTGGCGGTTCTGTAGTACACCCAATCCTGGTCTTTACAAAGGATGGGGAGTTTGCATGGAAAAAGCTTCCGGACGTAAAGGTCGGAGATGTTTTGTGTGTAGAGCGTAACCACGCCGGGTTTGGAACTGATAAGCCAATAGAGTTTCAACCAAAAGAGCGTAAGAGAAAGGTAAACCCCTATAAACTGCCAACACACATGTCTCCTGAACTTGGCCGTATTCTTGGTTATCTGGTTGGTGATGGCGGTGTAAACCAGTCTTCTTCTATTGTTCTGACTTCTATGGATCAATCACTAATAGAAGATTACTGCCAAATCTTTGAAAAACAGTTTGGCGTAAAACCTACTGTAAGACCTTACTTGGATAATACTAAAGTTAACTGTGTGTCTTACCATTCTGTGGTCATAAGGGACTTCTTAGAGTCTCTGAGTCTCAATCGTACAACTTCTTACACTAAGAAGATTCCCGCTGCAATAAGAACATCATCTAAAGAGACTGTGCGGCATTTCTTGCGGGGTTTGTACGACACAGATGGATTTGCCAGCTGTAGTACTACTAAGGGCAAATACGGCCTCAAGAAGCGTCTAACAGTAGGGCTTGCTTCCACTTCTGAGCAGTTACTTAAAGAAGTACAGGTATTACTACTGGGATTTGGGATTGTTTCAAGCAGAGCTTACTACACCGGTAACTACACTAAAAAAGACGGCACTACCAATAGCTATTGGACGTTACATATTTACGGTAGGAACGCACGTAGATTTTTTAATAGTATTGGTTTTGGTCTTGAACGTAAGCAAAGAATTTTAGAAGAGGCTCCTGACACTCTAGTTGATACAGTAGATAAAGTTCCTTATTTGCATACCATGCTAAAAAAGATGAAACTAAAAGAAGGAATGGTTGCAAGGGGTTCCGGTCGTGTTGACAAGTGGGGTAGTATACGCCGCCAATGCGGCGGTACTTTGCTAAGAGAGAATCCGGATAGTCAATCTGGCATAACTTATAACAAACTTCTAGAAATTATTAACTACTTCAAGGAAGTAGATGGGTGTGAAGAAGAAATCAAGTTCTTGCAAGAACTGCTCACTCAGAACCTGTTCTTTGACCCAATAACAGAAATTTGGGACACTCACGAGCCTACCTACGATATTTGCGTTCCAGAGGTTGCGGAGTTTGTGGCAAATGGAATTGTTTCTCATAACTCCTCAATTACTGGTGGTATGTCTGCTTATGAGTTTTATCGTCTTACAAAGATGGATAACCCTGGAGCTGAACTAGGCTTGATTGCAGGAGACCCTATATTTGTTCTGTCAATTGCAACAAACGAGCAGCAGGCTAAAGATACGATCTTTGCATACACAAAAGCTCGTATGGAATCCTCTGCATACTTTGGAGCAATGATTGAACGGGGTGATATTGTTGTTCAAACCACTGAAATCATCCACAGAAAAAAGAACATTATTTTCCGAGCAGGACATTCCCGAGGAGCCGGTCTTGTAGGTAAGAACCTTTGGGGCCTATTAATGGACGAGGTAAACCGATTTGCAGTTGAGCCTGGAGCTACCGTAGAGAGCTCAGGACTAGCTCTCTGGAATAACGTCGGTAAGGGTACCACGCGTTTCAAACATCGCTCTGACGGCGGCTTGAAGATTGCTATTGGATCTGCATGGCAAGAGAGTGACATGTCCGACACTCTGTGGAAACAGGTTGAAGAAGGTCGCCTGGACGCCAAAGAAATGCTGTGTTTCAGGTTGTGTACCTGGGATGTAAATCCTAATTACAG
>Ga0194115_10000859_pt1 | contig 41818 bp, 20 predicted proteins | sample TA2MahsurfametaG_3_FD_148656 | JGI IMG/M metagenome (GOLD analysis project Ga0194115, IMG submission 148656) | Freshwater microbial communities from Lake Tanganyika, Tanzania - TA2015002 Mahale S4 surface | ecosystem: Environmental > Aquatic > Freshwater > Lake | place: Tanzania: Lake... | reverse complement strand
TCTAAACTACTTTTAACTAACTGAAGAAAAACAAAGAGAGTGCTTTATGATTGATAAGTAATTAGTTGAAAAGTATGGTCCTTACAAATTTGTATACTTGATCAATAATGGACTGGCTGCTTATGCAGGTTTTAAAATTTTACAACCGAAATAAGGGTAAAACATTATCGTTTCTACAGCTGCAGGAGCGACAGGCCTTCTTTTGTGTCATCTCTTACATAAACAAAAATCTAAAATCATAGCGATCTCCTCAATAAACAAACAATAGTATCTAAAACCTTACACAAATCATATAATTGACTATAAAGACAAATCCCATATGATTGATTAGTTATCGAAAATTAAATTTTCAAAATATTTTGACAATGTGGGTTAGAGTCAGCTAGACATCATTTTGTCCTTAATTCAAAACAATGGGGTCTTGGCTTTGTGCGGAGCAATTTAAAATTATACCAATGTACTTTTAATTGTATCAAGCATAAATCAGGAGGAATTAATAATTATTTGAATATTATTACTAAAAGATTAAAGTTGCAAGGAATCAATTTTTCAAATTAATTCCCAAAGGCCCTCTAGAGTAAATATATCCTTATATAGTTTTTGATGAATATAAATCGGCTTAGCTACTGATGAAAATAATAAATATCAAACAGTTCATTGAGTATTTCCAATAGATTTTTACAAAAGGTGGCAGTATTGTTGGCAAAATAATCGTGGATCCCCATTTATTTTGATTTATGCATTTTTTATATTGGATAATAATTTATATTTCTTTTATGTAAAGTTAATAAGACAGAATAAATCGTATCCTTACAACTATATTAACTGAAAGTGATAGGCGGATATACTCAATTATCAAAGAGTACCCCTGTACTAAGAAAGATCTCACCAATAGAACTAAATTTCCAACAAATTTATTAGACAAAATTCTTAAATAGCTTTCATCTTACAATTTGGTGAAGAGCATCAAAAGGCCTGAAAGCAAGAATATGAATGTATGGGTGCTGTATAACCACAAATAAGATGATGATCAGGTCGAACAGATTGCAGATAAAGATGATCTGATGAATTTCATAAGAAAAAAATAAAATTCAATTTTGATTTCTGAGCTCCAAAAAGATGCGATAAGAAAAGGAGTCAAGATTGACAACTTCTAGAAGGTCATAACGATCATGTAAGCACGTGGCTAAATTTATATTGTAAATGGATCAGTGATGAAAAGACAAACAAACATAATCAATACTCCCTGTATATAGTGTAAATTAAAGGATATTTGCACTCCAGAAGGTTTAGTAAACCCAGGATGTTGTCCCTATATAGTCTCTTGGTGAATTTAACAAATGTGATTGTAAGGAATATTCATTATTTTTATAAACTGACACAATTGTTTGATTTGACTTTTGAAGAATAGTTAGCAAACATAGGATTTTAAATATTCAGAAAAATAAATGATTATTGCAAATCCTTATCTATTTAGAGCATATTTTAATATGGATTTAATTGCATTTGATTCTGTATATTGAAATCAGGCATTATATTGGATTTAAAAATTTAAGTTTTATTCAAAAAACATGTTCGCCTTTTTGCAGAAGAAAATAGCAGTTCCAGCCAACTCGTTTGCATCAACATGCGCCTGGGATTTCTACTAAGGATGGCTCGCCATCGGAGCGAGTGACGGATTTTTGAAATTGATCAAATTAGATGGACTGAAGGCGCCCATAAGCAACAACTCGCAGGGTAATTAAAGCTTTGATTTGACGAATCATCAAGGAAATCTCACCCACATATGTTGGAATGAAAAATATCGTAAACTAACAACATGTGATTCGACTGGAACTATCATAGTATTTATGAAACATAATGGACAATGGGTCGAAGAGATGGTAAACAATCGAAAAATGTCGTTTGTCCGAGACATGAAGTGGAGTCCAGATGGAACTAAGATTTGTATTGCATATTAGGATGGCAATGTGATTGTCGGAGGAGTCGAAGGAAATAGAAAATGGGGAAAGTAATATTAGTTAAAGATATCGATGATCAGCTGGTCCCCAAGCTCGAAAGAATTATTAATAGGAACGAGTAACGGATAAATACATATGTTTGATGAATCAGGTTAACTGCTGCACCAGCTTAGACTTCAAGGATTACAAAGAATTGTGTAACCTTAAAATTTTTTGTCGCCAAATATTCCTCTTGCAGCAATCGATTGGTTCCAAGATGCCCAAATGTACTCCTAAACTTCGAGTGTTGGACTCTGTGTGGCATATCAACAAGGAAGATTAATTTTGATGAAAAATGATAAAGACTAAGACCCAATAGCAGTTGATACTTCTATGATACTTACTAAGGTGAAATGGAATCCTTCTGGAACTATGATTGCGGTTGCAGGTTGTTCGCTATAATATGAGGAAAAAAGAGCGGTTGTAAAGTTTTTTGATAGCAAAGGAAACCATTTGAAAAATTTGAGAATCCCAAACGCAGAGACTGTTAATGATATAAGTTGGTAAGGAACTGGTCTGAGAATCGCAATTGCAGCAGGTTCTAGTATCTATTGTGCTGCAGTGAGGCCCAACTACAAATGGTGCTATCTGAAAAATGGGACAATAGTTTTTGCTTACCAAAAGAGTGATAGAGTATAGTTTTGTGTAGTGTTTTGGGACACGAAGAATGATGAAAAATATATGAAATATGTCAAAGACCTAATCGATATCAAAGGCTAAGGATAATATTGTGTTATTTTTTCTCACTGTGAGGAGTAGACTACACAAGTAGACCTTTGCAATTCGATAGGAACAACCATTTAGTCAAAGCAAATAGGTCTTGAGGCTAACGTATTCGGAATGTCAAAAACCCATATTGTCGCTTGCTCTTAGTGCTACATTTACATGTGGCAATATAAGAGCCAAACTTCCAGACTGACTATGTTTGAACCATCTTCTCAGGCTGGATATAGGAAAATGGGCAGATAAATTTGCTGGTTTATTGATTAAAAGCCGGATATCAATCAAATTTATGACATCGATCAGTTCGATAATACGAGAGAAAGTTAAGACATCATTTGTGCAGTTTCAATAACCGAACAGACGCTTATCATCGGCAGATAAAGTGGTGTGATGAGAAGATTTACCTTGCCACATATTACATAGGAATCAAAGCTCTTCTGGAAACCTTTGCCTTTGATAATTGGGATCAATAATGATGGAACCCGTCTTGGGCTGATAGACATTACTGGAGTTTTAAACATACTAGAGATCAATAGTCAAGGAGGAAGTGTTTTATAATTTGAGAAGAAGTAGTGCTGGTCGCTGAAATGGAGTGACGATCACTCAAAGCAGCTTTGCTTCATGGAGAAAAGCAAGCTTACAACAGTAACCGATGTGACAGTTGGACCACAAATAGCAACCTAAGGCTATATCTGTACTTTTGACAATTTAAAGGTGACATATTGCTACTTGGATGATCTTATGGTCTCACCTGATGAAAACATCAAACCGATCGAGCTATTTAATTAACATTAGTCAGCTCTTTTGAACTAATTTAATGAGTTGTTGAAGAAATAGGGAATCGCAAGATCGATCAAATTTGTTGAATAAAATCCTCACTTGTCTCTATGGAAGATCATTTCTCAAAGAGCATTGATGGACCTAGACTATGCAAACGCGTAAAGAGCACTATTAAAGATCGATGACTATAAAACTTTGAAGTACATCAAAAAGATCCAGCAACTTGATGACAGAGAAAAGCAAAAAGCTGAGATTTTGACTTTATATGGAAAATATGAATAGGCTTAGAAAATCTATCGTAATATCTAAAGAAAAGACCTTGCTATAAACATGAAGATAAAAGTTGGAGACTACTATGGTGTTTTAGAGATGGTAAAATAAGGTTCTGGCTATGATTAAACTCTGGGAAAGATGACCAATCAACTTGGTAATTTCTATGCTGAAAGACTCTAGTGGGACAAAGCTGCCTAATTTTACCTGACTTCAAAAAATTATAAAGGTCTGATTTAAGCCTTCACTATGCTTGAAGACTACGATAGCCTAGCCCAAATTATTGAAGAAATACCCTAAAACGATCCTATCTTGAATGAACTAGCAGATAGATTTCAACTCGCTGGAATGGCGTAGTACGCGGTGAAGTGTTATTAAAAACTTGGATAGTATAAAAAGGCAGTGGACTGCTGTGTCTTACTGAACCATTGGAACATAGCTACTTAGTTAGCTGAGAAACATGGCTACGCACAAATTTAAGGCTTGCTCCAGAACAATGCCAACGAGTTATTAAACAAGAACAAAAAGCTCTAAGCTGCTTAACTATATAGAAAGGCTAACCGTAACACCTAGGCTGCTAAAATTCTTTCAGGAATAGCCAACCAACTTATTTAGAGGTAAGGAAAACCCCTTTACATAAAGAAGCTTTATGTATTGGCAGCCCTTGAGGTAGATCAATACAAAAAAAGAATGATAGACTCTTCAATGACTGGCCAAAATGCAAATACTACAAAAGTAATATTCTTTTTATCCAGACTTTGGATTCACTTATCACAAGTGATATTAATACAAGTTCTGAAAAAATATTGAACAATCCGTGGAGAGGAGCTGAGGCCTGGCATTATTATATTTTGTGTCAAAGACAGCTATACTTAGGTCAGTTCAAATCAGCTCTAAAAACTGCGTTAAGACTCTCAGATTATGAGCTCGACATGGATGCCAAAAAGATATATACCCTAGTAGCTTTGGCAGCTTATTATAACAAAGTATTTATTGATTTATTCAGAGCTATAAATAATGCTCTCGTGCATTTGTCAAGCTATAAGGAATGGGAACCCATGATGAAAGATAAAAATATATTGACATTGCTGTCAGTATTTTCACTAAGCATGCACCCAAGTAAACCCCTGGATAAAAATTGAAGTGTCCTGGAAGAAATTGTAAAGCATTTATTACTTAATATGATACGACATGCAAGTAGTGTGGAAGCAATTTCCCAGCATGTGTTGTCAGTGGCAAATCGATTATCACCAGAAACTATTATAGATGCAAAGGTTGTAAGCACAAGATGTACGAAAGCTAAGTATAGAAACAAGACCTCAAGCACTGTTCGCTCTGCCATACTGCAATCGATTTCAGAAAGTTTGGCCAGAAAAATTAATAAGATTGATTCTAAATATTATTCGTATTGTATATCAATAGACTATATATTTATCATGAAATAATCTTAAATTGCTTCAATATTTCCTTCTTTCTCAATTTGAATAGATTCATAGTTGTTTCTGCATCTTCTACTGAAGAATGAACTCCGTCCTGAATCTTTTTACCCAAGTGTTTAATACTTAGGTTTTTTAAGGAAATTAGTTTCCCATTTTTTTACTTAAAATCGTTATATTCAGCTATATCAACTAGATATTTGTAGCCCTTCCAGTTTTTAAGCCCACAAACTTCCATATCTTTCCAAATGGTATGGCCTATAATTGTTTTATTTATTAAACACTTCTTGACCTTATCTATGACTTGGCTCATTTTGGGGGCATTTTTAATATGAGCGTAAGTTATTCCCGATATATCTTTCACATAATCTGTGATGAGCTTATCGGGATGAACATAAGAGTCATACAAACAGTCTCCATTTTATGAAACCATGGATATTCTTGCCAGCAATTATTACTCATTGTGTCTGACAAATTAACAATCCACAGCTGCGAATTAAAATTGTTTTATTGAATCATTTTTCCCATCATTACTAACATTTTTCCTTGAATTCTTAAATTTTTACCAATTGCTTAGCCCATTCACCTCAGTCTTTTTAACAGATTTTTTATTTTTTTTCTCTTAAAGATATTTTGTCGATTATGAGAGATCTTATTTTTTATTAGATACCTGCATCTTATTTGTATTTTTCTACTATTCTTCAGAATCATTTCTTTTGACATCGGGAATTATTTTCATTTTTTTTTATCCCATTTTAATTTAAGTAAAAACTTGTGTATTTCGTTTCTTTTAATCTTCATAATTTTTGAATTTTAGCTCATCTTCTTAATTATTTCTATATGAATTATTAATGTTTCGACTTTCGATCGTTTAAATTTATAAGAATTAACCTTTGTATTCATTGTAATTCTAGTCCGATTGAACATTTAGCTTGATTAATTTCCTTGGTTTTTCATTATATATCACCTCGTTCTTTTATATATTTTTCAACATTCTCAAAAGTCTATAAACAAAAAAATATAATTTAACTAAAAAAAAAGGAAACTCTTCTTCATCTTAATATAAATTAACTGTTAATATTCAATGAACAACAAATTTAATTTTATACAGCTTATCATTTCAAACTAGTTTATAGTGATTTTTTGAAACTAATAGTGCTACTATTGCTGCCACTACTCATCCTAATATCGTTTTAAGATGATTTTTGATAAGATCTAAATTTAGCTGTTGAACCAATATTTTAGGTCAACATCGTCACTTATTTTAAAGTCTAAAATGTCTTTTAATCTTTTTGTAAGTTTTTACTTTTTTGTTTTTTTTACAAAATTTTGAATACCTTTTTTTAAATATTGATTGGATTATCGTTAATGAAGTAATGCTTATAATTTTTCAAAACATCGGCAAATAATTGCCAAATTTAATCCTAAAAGTTTTACTTTTTTTTATATTGATAAACTCTGTTTTGATAATTTAACCTGCAAGTTGGACAAGATTTTAGTTGACCTCTAATTTTTTGTTTTATTATAAGGCAATTTATAAATCCAAGCTTTTTAGTTTTGTCAATTGATTCATTTTGTTAATGAGCATATTATTTATTTACCTGGACTGTCTATCAATATTTTACTGAGCCTTTAAAGTTTTCTACTTTCGCTTTAAAGCACTAAAACTTGATAAAATGTTTATTTTAGGCCATGTTAATCGGTGATATTAATTTTTGTTTCTTCTGTTCTTTTGTATTTTGGATGAGAAAATCTATTTGTTAATAACATGTTATCTAATGGGTATAAAGTGAAGTTTTGGGCAATTAAATTTTGAGTGTCTTTTTTTTTGACAAAATTCACAATAAAAAACTTAAAATTAGTCTGAATATGCTGAGTTTTTATCCCTGAGAACAGATAAATGATGATAATCCATTTAAGATTAGCGAAGTATATTCATTAATTAATGAAACTAGAGAAAGTATACTGTTGAGTATTATATGGATTTTATTTAATAATTATTTTTCTTTCTGGTAATGAATTAGAGGCCCAATAAAAAGGGTTTTTCGTTCTCTCCCATTTTCTTGGTATCAATAACAAAGTTATTGAAGTCCGAGCCGCCCTTTTTGGTTGTGAGTGCTACCTCGCCTGAACGAAGAATGTACAAATTGAAAGTGTCCTCAATTTTTTTGAAGATTTCTTCAGGATGGCAGATGTTGACTTCGATCTTTTCGGCGAGAGAGTAAAGTGTTTTGTTCATGAGATTCTTAAAGAAAGTTAAGTTTTCGAAAATGGCTTTGTTGCTTTCTTTGAGATACTCTTTTTTCAAGTCGCTTGGGAGATTTTCTAAAAAGAGTTTTTCTTCGGCTATGTTGAAGTTTTTTTTTATGTTGACACTCTCGTCGATGTAGTTGCTGATTTTTGACTCAAGCTCGTTCGGCAGACTGCACTTGTCCGAGAGCTGTTTAAGGGTCTTTGAATTTTTGATCCTTTCGATGTCCTGAGAACGAATATTGCTGATCAGAGTTCCGACAGAGTTTATGTTGTAAGCAAGGCACATCACGCTCACGATCTCGATGAACACCAGCGCCATAGCTTCCTTGTAGTTTGAAGCCGCAATGTCTCCGAAACCGACAGTCAGCATGATGTTGCAGCCCCAGTAGTAAGCCCAGACGTACTTCTCATACCAGGCAGCCTCAGTTATTCCTCGGACAGTGTGCCAGTTGATAGGCTCGTCTATGTGGGTCATCGAGGTTAAGAGAATCGCTAAAATGTGAGCGAAACAAAAGTTGAAAATCAGGACTTTGAAAAGCGACCAGTACTGCTCGTGGTAGTAGTTCTTGACGAAGTAAACTTCGAGTTTTTAAAGCTTTTACAGACACTGAGGCAGCTTGGTGATGATGAAGAGTCTCAAGTAAAGTATTGCATGAATTTCTGAGAAGTTGTCGATTATCAGAATGAAAAGGCTCACAAGGTCGATTACCATGTTGTTTTTACTGTAATACACAAGGATCTCCTTAAGAGTCGTGAGTCTTTTCCCCGCCTTCGCTTTAATAGTCACGCAGTTGTACCCGATTTAGAACAAATAGAAAATAATACTTAAATTCTGGATGTTGTTGATGAAGCTGTACTATTTGACATTCGGAAAAACTAAAGTCAGCGTGTAAAAAATGAAAAGCGTTAGAATCTGCAGGATACTCAAGAAAGACAAAAAGTTGTCCAAATATTTGTTTGTCTCCACGCCTGACATTTGCAAAAAACTTTCTTATCCATAAGTCTGATACCCGTCGAATCTCACAGGCTACGAGTAAATATTGTTTCTCTTCAGCTTCTAGATAAATCTAGAACATAGATTATTGATTTTAGTTCTTGTAACTAAATCCTTCAATTAATTATTTTTTATTTTATTTCTTTTTTTAGATTTACTTAATCCTTTGAGATGATCGAAATTGATTCTATTTTTTTTCGAAGAGATCTATTCGGGCATCTTTGCATTTTTATTTAATTAATTCAAAGTCTTTATGCTTGGTTTTACAAGGGTGTTTGAACTCAAAGATGATTATATTTATCTATTTAAATCCAAAACCAATGACGGCAAGCATTATTTTTATTCCTTTGCATCATTCTTTAGTCCCTAACAATTATCATCCTGATTATTTTTCTTTTAACATGTAAATTATTTAAGAGTCTATAAATACTTTTTAGGGTTCAATGTATCTTTGTCATTAATATCTGAATTTAATCTAAGCTTAATTTTCGATTTATTCTTTTTCTCCATATTCTTGTAGCCAAATAGAATTTCTTATTCTTTTCTTTAAATATAAATTATTTGATAGAAAATGAAAATGATCATAAATAAGAATAACAAAAGTAATTGATAAACTTCCTTATTCTTCAAAGATTTTGACTCATATTTTAATAATTTGTTTGAAATGTCCAATACTTTTAAAATTGATTTATTTTTTATCATTCTTTGATTGTAAGTTATTATTCAAATTTTATCATTTAAATAACAATCAAGTTTAATTCAAATGGACAACGTCACCTAATGGCAACATCCCTTTGTTGATGTTTTCAAAAAGTATGACACTTTTGATGCTCCTAAATCTTACAAAGGGTCTGTCTCTATCGTTCACGTAAATAATATTCTATTCAGGATCCAATCATCGCAAGAAAAGCATTCAAAGTTTCAGGATCAATCCTATCAAATAATACTGTCACAATCCCTGATCCAAACGGAGAAGTTAAATATTCAAATCTAATCGGAAGATATGTAAGAGGATAATTATTTAGCTTTACATAGAACTTTTTGCATCGCCTGAAAAATATTTTTGCGTACACCTAGAAATTGGAATAAGAGATAGAGAGCCAGGAGTCAGATTTACTTTTACGAATATGTAAAAGGAATATAGTATTGCTGGAGGAAATGTACCAAAATTTTTATGTAGACTTTGAAGATTCCATTCAAAATATAGCCGAGAAATCTTTGGACCATCGCATGCATTGATATCTAGCATCATCTGTAAAACTATGGCCTATTTTCAAAAGGAGCCATTAAGAGTTATTCAGGAGTTCATACTCTGAGAGGAATTCAAATATGTTCAAATCTATCAGTTAGAGGAATTTATACAAGCTCAAATATCTATGACTGGAATAGCTTACCCAAGTAAATGGCCTTTAAAATTGTGAAAGGAGGTCGATGGTAAGACAACTACAACTTCAACTACTATCCTCCAGCAATTGATCCTGCCGAGGTCCGTAGAAAAATTAAGTAAGCTGAAGTGGAGCCTGCAAAGTAATTCCCAAACTCAATAGTCTAGAGGGAGTAACGAAGCACTAACAAAAAGAAGACTTAACAAGTATCTTCAATAATTTAATCGAACCGAATCATCGGATAGCTTCCCTCCTAGTCATTTATATAGCTCACTACAGCTTTTTCGTTTAGCTCCCTTCACAACCCTGATTTAATCTTCAAAAATGACAAGGTTTATTACTCAGCTGGAAGTATTCTCGTAAGAAGGGACATCAATACTGGAGAACAACTTTTCATGCAGGGTCATACAGACTATATTGTGGCCATAGATTCTTATGAAGACTGGATGATAACAGTTCAGTAGGGTGCAAAATCATCAGTAAGGATATGGATAGATCACAAATGTATATGTAGTTTTCAATGTCCCTATGAGAAAGTTCAACATATAGCTCTTAACAACAAAAGACATCTAGCCATGGTTGGACTGGATCCATCAAAAAGGCAAACCATACTAGTGTTTGATATCAGCCAAATATAAATCAGTCGAAAACCATAGTTGTTGGCGAAACAAATCAGCGATTTTAATATACTCTCTATCAAGTTTAGTCCAGTAGAACCTGACAAATTGGTCTCCTGTGGAAAGTAAAATATTCGATTTTGGAGAGTGAAAAATCAACATTTGCCTGGCTCACCAGTTATTTTGAACCATCATGCTAGAAACACAATATTCACAGTTCTTGACTTTGAGTATTCCTTTGATGATCCTAATCCTCTAAAGCAAAGATCTGAAATAAAGAAAGTGTATGTAGGAAGTCAGAACGGTTTATTGTTTCAAATCAATTATGCAACTCATGAGCTGGAGTAGGTTTACAAACTTCATGATAATTCAGCTATTACAAGCCTTGTGGTTAGCTCAGGATTTTGTGTGACTGGAGGATAAGACCAGCTTTTGAGAGTTTGGCAAATGGATTTCAGCTAATTCATACTCTAAGCTAATAATGATGGAGTTGTTACAAGTTTAACCTTGTCAGAAGATGCTTCTCAAGTTGCATGCGGAACTTCAACAGGAGTCCTATCAATTCTGGACCTTACTAATAACAATTACAGGACTATTGTGAGATCCCATACCGAAAATGTAAAGCAAATCGTATATCATCCCTATGCAAACAATATCTTATCTTTGAGCAGTGATTTGACTATAAGACTTTGGGACCCTGAAAAATTATAGCAAACTTACGAGTTTAGTTATCCGTCAAACGATAGTTGCCTTTGTTTATCAGCAAATCCTCAGGGACTTTTCTTTGCTGCAGGATTTTCTTCAGGAGTTCTTAGAATTTTCGATATTGAGAATACTTGCGTAATTTAAGAGATCAAGTATCATCAAAATGCTATAACTCATGTTGAATACAGTCAAGACGGAAGATATTTAGCAGTATTATAGTAAAAATTAAACATGCTATATTCACCCTTACACTCGCATCAGCCTATCAAGCATTTACCTAATTAACTACCAAGCAAATACAAACATTCAAGCTTCTCTGAGGATTCTGAGACGATAGCAATAATCGGCGACAGTGGAACTCATATAAATTTATGGTAACTTAGAAGTCTCCAGCTGATAGGCAAAATATTTACTGGAAAAATAATAAAAAAACTCAAATACGAAAGTGATCGAATATGGGCAATCTTCGAAGACACATCTATAAGGAGATATAACACATCAAAAATGACAATTTAGGTTTAAATGCAGGCTTTACACAGAAATCGACTGAACGCAATAGATTTTGAGCTCAATAGTCATCTTCTATTTAGTGTGGGAGATGATTCCTTTGTCAAGGTTTGGGACTATTCCTTCATGAGAGAACCTCATCAAGTGTACATAGGTCATGCCAAAAACATTAACGATGTCCTTTACCATAATGGCAGAGTTTGGACAGCTGGATCTTAAGGCATTTTGGTATGGAATTTCAAGTAGCATGGATAAAAGTTTATTGAGCCACCTATCTTTGCTAAGTAAAAAAAAGCCCCTTTCATTAAGAATGTTCAACAAGCCCACAGTCTTTTACAATAAAGGTAAAGCAATAGGATCAATCAGTCTCAAAGCAATTTGAATGAAGATCAATTAATGGTATAAACTATCAAGTAAAGAAATGCTGATTAATCTCAGGTCGAAAATAGAATAGTTTTTAGCAACTTAATCAAAAAGAATTTTGAAAATTAAACAAGTGCTAAGTTTGTTCCTACTAAAATATAAAGCACTTTTGAGTCAAAAGTTGTAAATAGCAAAAAGACTAAAAAAAGATAAGGAAAACCTAAGCTTAATGTTGTGGTTCCTGAACAAAATATTGAAAATAGTCTTCCAGTTAAACACTTTTTCCAATAAAAAATATCATAAAATCAGTTAACTTACACCAGAAAAATTTAATAAATAAAGCAGCATAATAAGAAATTCAAACTTGAATACTTCTTAGGATTATAGTCTACATCTCATGATCATGTAGTCTGGAACTTTATGTATGGATGGTACGCTTACGTATACGATAATTTGATTATCATCTAAAGTTTGAACAAAGCCAGATCTCAAAGAATTATAACGATGCCTGAAAAACTAGCATCTTTAGCCTTGACAAAAGATTATAAAAAGTTGATATGTTCTTCTCAATTCAACTCCAACAGAAAGCCTAAAGTAGATCTAGGATAGTCTGGTTCAGGATCTGACCTTTCTGACTCATCAGTGGTTTAGTAAGAGGAAAATTCTTCAGCCAATATTTATATTCTAGGCGGAGACTTTACGATCTAGAGAAAGTTATAGTTCCATCCAAGAGGAATTCAGTCTTTAAAGTTAAGTGATAATGGCAAATTTATTGTCTCGATCGGAAATTTCAGATAATGTACAGTTTGTGTCTGGGATCTTCAATTTGGAAAGTTAAAGGCTTCAAGCTACACATTATAAAAATTAAATGACGTTGCCATATGCAAAACTGCTGGTTAAGGGAAGCTTTTAGAGTTTGCTACAGTGGGCAGAGATCAGATTCATTTTTGGAGTTACACAAAAGAAGAAAAGCTGGAATACTATGATGTGTTCATAAAACCTGAAGACTAAGATGATATACCTGAACTTACATCATGCTAGTATCTCAACTATCAAGACACAAACTACCTCATGTTCGGAACTACTAAAGGGTAGTTAGGAATAATCAACTTAAGTAACTACAAAGTGATATGGAGAAAGAAGATATGCAGTTCTGAGCTGCTAGTTATCAGGTGCTGTGCAAATTATACTTTGATCGGGGCCGAAGATGGCAACCTTTATTATTGGAACTACAATACTAATATGCTTCAAAGCGATCCCAGCCCAAGTTTCAACAAAATGAACTTGTATTATTCTGTCAATGGCATTTTCTCAGATGAAGAAGGCCATTAGGGCATAGTATCGACATCAGAAGGAGTCTATTACATAAATGTCAAGGAAAGTTTCCATTCTTTATTGGTAGGCTCTCCGTCTTCTCCAGCCATTTTCACAAAAACTTTCAGTAACTATATCCTTTCTTCTCATCAAAATGGTAGGTTGAAGCTTTGGAATTTAGACACTGCCTAAGAACTCAAGACATATAAGTTTAAAAATGCTGTGACGGAAGCTTATTTTGATGAACAAATCGGAAAACTAGTATGTTTTTGTTCGAATCAAATGATAAAGTTGATTAATCTGAAAAAGTTCACTAAAGAATAAAATTATCTGCCAGAAGATGTGAAGCTGGATGCAAAAATTGATGATTACGTTATAAATAGTTCGATGGTTACCTTTGGAGGCAGACCAGTAAGATGGAACTTTTATGCCAAGGGCAGTGTATACAGATTTTAGATTACTCTTGAAGGAAAAAAGAAGATGATTAAAAGTGAAAAAGTATTATAATTCGGCTACAAGGTAAAAGATGTTTTGGTAAATCCAGAAAAGAATTTAATAATTACAGTGTCCAACAATGGAGTTATCTCTTGCTACAATGTAGATTATAGCTAAGACCATCAAAACGTAAATTTTTATTTAATTTAGCCTTATTCTGTTCTTTTGGTTGATAAATCTCTAGCTGATGAATTCATTTTTGACAAAAAATCTATTTAATCATCGAATAGTTAATAGAAAAATATTAAGATTGTCCTTTCGAAGGTCTTGAATGAAACTTATTTGGCTATCAATCAAGAAAGTCAATGCATTTACTTCAGAAATTACATGAAAAGAATCGTAAATATTTTATTATTAAGACTTTCCAAAGGTTGACATTGCCAAGCTTCCCAACATCAATTTTGCTGAATGAGACAAAGAAAGATTCATAGATATTGGTCGGCTTAAGATAAGGTGCTTTTTTGAAGATTAATACCTTGGAGACTTAATCAAGAGTCAAATACGAAGGTATTGTTAATAATTCGATTGATGGAATTCTGAATGTGAAATCTAAGAACTGGATAGTGTTGAGCCATCCTTCTTCCCTTGCAATCTATTCCAGAGACCCATGATCTTATGATTTTTGCACAAATATTTTTGAATAAACCTTCATAGAATAGCTTTTAAAATATAAATGTTTAATATCATTATATATACTTACAAATAAATAATATATCAATTTAGTTGCAAATATAATTATAATCAACAACGATGTTAGGCAATATACATTCTATGAGATAATGGTACTAGATCTCATAAATTTAATTCGGATTTATTTTTCCAGAAGAACTGAGAAGAATAAGCGTGTGCTAAATCGACAAATCTCAAGTTTATGATTCTGAAAAGAAGCCTATGACAGGTGGATTATATGATCCGAGAATGGGAGTTTCTCCCAACGAAAGAGAAGTTACATGTGTAACATGTGGACATAAAGGTTTATAGTGTTCTGGACATCCAGGACATATCGAGCTAATTCTTCCAGTATACAACCCTTTAGTCATCGACGTATTACTGAAGCTTCTAAAAATGAATTGTTTTCACTGTAATCATCTAAGAATAAGGGAAAGAGTCAAATAAGACTATAAGGTTCTGCTGGAGCTGATTCGTCAAGACAAAATAAAAGAGGCATATGAGTACTATTAGATAAATGTTTAATAATAAAAAAAGAAGCTAGATAGACTCAATAGCTAATTAGAGCTGTGCAAAGACGGTGATAAAAATGTGTAAGAAATCAACAAGAAGATTGCTAAACACAACAAGAGAATCTAGTTTGCAGAAAATATAAAGAGAGAAGCATCCAAAAAATAGTAAAATGCACCTTCTTCTACCTCAATACAATTATTTACGTAGTATATAAAGCTTCTATATGGTTCATGTGAAAATAAATGTCCATACGTCAGTTGTAAAAAATAAAGCAAAAGAATCAAAAAAGAAGGTGCGAGCAAGTTCTTTATGATCGATCGGGATAGATAAGATTAGTAGTAGACTGCTGCTCATAACTTCAGAAAGAAATCTAGAGACTCAACATCAAGAGGTGCTTAATCAGTAACTCAACCCCCAACAGTAAAATAGGCCCACAGAAGCAAACAAAAATATTTAAATCCTAAATAGATTTACAACTATTTAAGGAAACTCTGGGTCAATTAGAGCTAGTTGTTTAAAATTATCTTCGGAAACAAAACTAGTTCTAACTCTTTCACCATGTTTTTCATAAATACTGTTTTTGTACCGCCCAATCGTTTCAGGCCGGAAAGCAAACTCGGTTAATAGAAATATTTGCATGATCATACAAGCATACTAGCTAAATCTATATAGCTTAACACCCAGTTAAGATAAATCCTGACAAAGTAATACCGATAGGATGACAAAAATTTAGACAAAAATGCATATTTGTCAATGAAAGATTTCAAGTATCTCAAAAATATAGATTTTAAAAAGACTCAGTTTTATGGTCATGCGTTAAGGCGATTAAAAGCAAAGCATGACTTTATTAATAAGTGGCTAGAGTTGCAAGACTCAGTCAATTGTTTTATTGACTCGAGTAAATCGAGTAAAATGGCAGACAAAGATAGAAAAGGTATCAGACAAATTTTGTAGAGAAAGTAAGGCCTTTTCAGGATGAAAATGATGGGGAAAAGAGTCAATTATGCAGCAAGATCTGTCATCTCTCCTGATCCTAGCTTGAATACTGATTAAGTTGGTATTCCTTTGTTCATGTCAAAAAAGCTAACCTTTCCATAAAATGTCAACGAATACAATCTCTAAAAATTGCAATCGTATATAATCAATGGCAAAAAATATCCAGGAGCTAATTTCATAGAAGAAAACGGGAAAATTATTAAGTTAGACCTTTTAACCTAGTAGCAAAGAACTTCTCATGCTAGAAATTTATGGAATAATCATGAAAATAAGATAGTCTACCGACATATTCATACAGGAGATAATGTTTTATTCAATCGTCAACCAACGCTCCATAAGGCTGGTTTAATGGCTCACAGGGTAAAAGTTTTGCCTAAGTAATCTACTCTCAGAATGAATTACGCTAACTGCAAAAGTTATAACGCTGACTTTGACGGAGATTAGATGAATATGCATGCTCTTCAGACCTATATGGCCAAAACTGAAGCCTAGCTTTGCATTAGTGATCAAATGTACGAAAATCCTACTAACGGTAAACCTCTTCGATAGATCATGCAAGATGCCACAATAGCTGCTGTATATTTATCAATGAGGGACGTATTTTTTGAAAAATCAGATTATAGTTAATTGTTATATCAATCAGTATTTTCACTTTTAGCTGAAAAGCCCAAGAATTTAAGAATTTTCCTTCTGAGACCTGCCATTCAAAAACCTAAATTACTGTGGACTGGAAAACAATTGATAAGCAATGTAATAAAAATAATTGTATAATTTTCAGATTTGAAATTCAAGAAACAAAAAGGCCTTTGTATGAAATCTACTACAAAAATATCAAAAAAGTATTTGAAAGGATACGAGTAATAGGAGTAAGTCATTTTTATGGATAACTAATTTTTGAAAGGAATAATTGATAAAAATCAGGTTGGATCTGCCTCAGATTATGGTTTATTGCATTCATTTAACTAATTATATGGAGAAGCTACAACAGGTAAGCTGATGACGAGTCTGAACAAATTATTTTTACATTATATGCAAATTCACGGCTTTACATGTGGTTTAGATGATCTTATTTTGAAGAAAAAGATGAACAAAGATAGAAAATAGTAGCTTTCAGTTTTGCATTAGGAAACAGTTAGATAAATTTGTAATTTATATGAAGAGCCAACTCCGAAGGATATTTATTTCATGGGTAGACAGGATTATACCTGCGATGATTCTGGCAAAAAACATGAATTCAATAAACGAATCCACGTCAATAAATTCGAGGAGATAGTGAAATATCTCTAGTATAAGGTAGTCAATGAATAGAATGCCCTTGATTAGCTTGATTCTGAATATAAGCATCATTTAAATGAAAAATCCTCAAAGGTTATCGATAACTGTTTGTCAGGATTTCAAAAACAATTTCCCTTCAATAACTTCAGCATGATGACCGTAACAGGAGCCAAGGGTTCAAACGTTAATCATTCTCAGGTCGCAGTTATGCTTGGTCAGCAATAGCTTTAAGGAAAAAGGGTTCCAGTCATGATCACTGGAAAAACATTACCTTCTTTTACTGCATACGATCCTAATCCAAGAGCTTCAGGGTTCATCTCTGATAGATTTTTGACTGGACTTCGATAGCAAGAGTTTTATTTCCACTGTATGGCTGGTCGATAAGGTTTAATCGATACTGCAGTCAAGACTTCCCGTAGTGGATATCTTCAAAGATGCCTGATGAAGCATCTTTAGACTCTAAAAGTTTAGTACGACTTAACAGTACGTGATTCAGATGGAAGTATAGTCCAATTTCTCTACGGCTAAGATTCGTTGAACCCAGTAAAAGATAAATTTTTCCTGAAATTAGATTTTCTTAAAAATAATCTGAACACATTTAAGTAAAAATTCAAATATGACTAATTCAAATAAATTATAAGGGCAAAGTAAGTCAATTAATTCAAAAAAGATCAAGCAAAAGGAAAGTTTCGTAACAATATAACCATTCAGTAAAAATTTGATCCAACTCATGTCCTTGGAGCAATCTCCTAAAAGGCTTATGAAAGAATAAAGCAACTCAAGCCGACTCAGCTTCTTGAAGAAGTTTTTGCTTTAAAATACAAAAAAGGCATGGTTGAGCCTGGATAGGCCGTTGGATGCACTGCAGCTCAATCTATAGGATAGCCTTCTACTCAAATGACTTTGAATACGTTCCATTTAGCTGGTCATGGAGGTGTGAATCTAACTTTAGGTATTCCAAGACTTAGATAGTTATTGATGACTACAAGCTAAAAAATCAAAACTCCAATCATGGAGCTCTATTTCAAAGAACAAATATCAAAAAATTAAGCTCAAAATTATAGCAAACATCTTGAAAAAGTTCGTTTGAAATCTTTGATAAAAAGTGTGTAGGTTTAGTAGTGGAAATAACTTTACAAAAAGGAGACAGTTCTTCTAGACTACAACGACAGAAAAAGATATTATAAAATAACGCTCAGATATGAAAAGTAGGAATACATGATGAAATAATATAGCATTAACTACAAAAATATATAAGAAAAGATCGGTAAGGTGTTCATGACTGAACTGTTTAATTTCATCAATAGAGTCAAAAAGAGAAACTAGTTGAGGGCTGAAATAAAAAGGTCGCATCCTTAAAAGTAGCTGAGGGAAGATTAATAGTAAGAAAACTAGAAATAGTCAAATCAAATTGTTTAAAGATAGATTGTTCCTGAGAAGGACAATAAGTAGAAAATGGATGAATAGGCAAATTAAAAATCCTTAGTTTTTCACAACCCTTAGTTCTAAAAGCTAACCTTTTAGAAAGATCAGTGCCAAATTACAATTAAAGTGTCTCTAAATTTGAAAAAGTTCTTAATGACCAAAGTTATATAAAAGCTTCTAGGCACCACTATTATAAAATAAATTACTGGAATCAATTCAATAGTAGTCCTTTAGAAAAAAGGCGTTCCATATTTACAAACTTAAGGAGTTAACTTCGATATTTTATAAAATTTCACCTTTTTGAACTGGAAAAATGTCAAGAGTAACGATATACAGGCCGTAGCAAAGAAATTTGGTGTAAAAAATATATTATTTAGATCTAAGCCGCAAGGAATGTATTGGTTTCTTAAATTGTATCTCTGTTTGGGGCTTATGGTGTGACTGTTGATTATCGACATCTTTATTTGATCGGGGATTACGTAACTTTTGGAGGAAACATCAAAGCTATGAATAGAAACTGCATGAGTTACAACCCAAGTCCTTTCCTTCGGATGACTTTTGAAACTTCAGTGAAGTTCATAACAGACTCTGCCATGAGATGTGAAGTCGATAAGTGCAAGACGCCTTCAAGCAAGATAATAATGGGCCAGTGTCCTTAGATAGGAACTGGTTTGCACGAGATCCTGATGGAGACTAATCTATGATAATGATGGTATAAATTTTATATTTATTAGCCACTTATAAATAGACTTAAATCATTCAATTTTATCCAAGAGCTTATACTTTAATTGCTGCTAGGTTATACTTTTTACACCAACCATAAGCAAAGTTTATCTGTTATTGGTATCTTTTCTTTTTGATGGACTCATCAACTACGTCAAGGGATTCTTTAACACTTTTGGCCAAGTTCAAACCTTCTTATAATTTCTCTTACTGTTATCTCACAAAAAAATCATTCGCTTTTTTTATATTATTGTAAACTTCTTCATAGTTTTAGCATTCAAATTAGAATAAATTATGCACAAATTAATTGTTTTAGAAATAGGATAGATTGGGCTCTATCAAAGTCCAATCTTCAAGAATCTTCTTCAACAAATTTAGATCTTCTTCTGGAATGCCTATGAAATTTTAGCACAAAATATATTTTTAAGAGTTTCCGGGTCTACTTGTTATAGGCTTGACAAATTTGACATTTTCATAATAAAGGGCCAACAAGAGTAACAACTGTCTTGTTATCTAGAAACTGCAATCATAAATTTTGAGTATAAAAGAGCCAGTCTTCTATTGTATATGAAAAGCTGACAATATTTAACTAAGAAACAGTTTGGAGTTGAAGACTTATTGATATTAAAATTACTTATCTCCTATACATTAAATACCCCCATCTCCAGTAACTATTAGACATTTTCCTCTGATTTAATTTGCAAAGTATTATATGTTTTAGTTTTTTAGTAGATTTCCAGTCTTATCTTTGCCGTAACTTAAATTTATTTTGTATTCAAAATTGTTCCTCATTTTGTTAAATAGTGTGGAACTTCTTTTGTCACTCCAGTCTTTGGCGTTTCTAGTGTTTTCATCGATCTTCAAAGTGATTGAATTATAGATATCCCTTGCCCTTACCGTTTATTTATGTTGTTTTTAGCGAAAATCTATCAAGGCATGGATAAAGCCTCCTGGACCCTAAGCCACACACCCAAAATTTATTGCTTGATTTTTGTATTTTTACAAAATTCCTAGGCAAAGTATTTCCCATAGTTTAAAGTAGGCCCGGCTAAATATCTGCTCTTGATCAGCTGAATTATCATAGACCATAGTTTCATCCTTCATCCTATAGTTAATTATACTTTTTCCATATTCGGTCTTTCCGTATGCCAAACTTCGATTATACCTAAAAATTTAGACGAATTAGCTAATGTTCAGATATTGCTTGATGTAATTCGTCCACAGTTTTTATATAGGAGTTATTTAATTCTTGAGCTAGCCTAACCTATTTGAGTCTAATTTCAATGGAACTTGCTTCTATTTTGTAATTTTTGGCCTGAACATTCCTTTGAATCTACTCTTCTACGATATGATCATGATCGTCGGGGCTTAGATATCTTCTAATTTCACTTTCAATATGTTTGGCTACTGATATTTTTTGTCGTAATCGTCATTATTATGCTTTCTATAACTTCTTTATCGTTAGTTATTGAACTAGTTTCTCTAAAATCTCTTGTTGTTGCGATTATCTCGGCTATAGTAGTCTCTATTTTTGTGATAACTCATTAAAAATAATTGGATTTATAATTTGAAATGATCACATGAGGCTTTCTGGATATTTATAAAATTATCTTAAAGAAATCAACAAAACCCGTTTTTAAATGATCTCTATCTCAAAAAATATTTTTAAGACTTTATTAGAATTTATTGTTTGATTGATAATTAGTATTTTGATTGTTATCGATTATGAATATTTTGTATAAATTCTATGATTTCGAAATAAGACGGCGAGTAAAATGGGGTTTCAATAAATTTATCTCACGATAATCTTGAGAAAACCTATCGCTAGCTTGAAGAAAATATAAAATAACGATTTTAAGCTTTAGCTTTGCAGCATTAGCTCATCAAAATTTAGTCCCAAAAGTAGATATCTTAGTAAAGAAAAACAACTCTAGACTACCTCAAGTAATCGCACAAAGAAATGCAAAATTTTTACTCTTAAAATTTGCTGAACAGTCAAGTGATAATTCAGGAACAATAATAGATGCGATTGATAATAAAAAATTATTAGCAAAGAATAAGTTAGTTAAGAGGAGTTTTAGTGAATAAATAAGCCGAGATTTCATATTAGATGTATTAGAAAAAACGGCATTCAATAATACGAAAATAGAGCATCACTTGTCTAAACAATCAAGTTAAGGTGGAGCGACAAATTAAGAAAACATTCGATTAACTTAAGAAAATTAAAGTGTAAATCGAAGCAATAGAGCATGCTATATAATATTATCAATCCGAGCTTTCCACAAATTAACAGACCCAGAGAACTTCTATAGCTGTTTAAAAATGTTGCATGAACATATAAACTTTTAATTTCAAATAAAAATTAGCGCTTTTGCAGAAAGATAAGAACGTGTCAAAGATAATTAGCATTATACACGAATAAATGAAAAGGAACGAACTTTTGAAAGAATAGTAACATAAATTAAAGTAAGAATATGAAAAAGCATCAAATCTTCAAAACAAAAATATCGCTAGGTACCGATAGTAGATATAAAACAACCTAATTAAACATGAATAAAATATACTGGATTCGATCAATCAAACATTTACGATCCAAGAATAGTCAGATTAGCAATCAAAAGAAGAGACACTAAAAGTTGAGAAAATAATCAATCATTAGTTATTCAGCTAAAGAGATATCAACAAAGTATAGAAAAATGGAATATTAGCGAAGAAAAACAAAGGAGTGACTCTGAAGGAAAAGAGAATGACTTCTTTTAAATAAAATTGAGTGCATAATTAGATACTATAGTTTTTTGTGATTTTGTTTAGTTTTAATCTGATAGATGATTTATCAAAAAAATAGATATAAAATGATTGATAACATATTATGATTTTTCAAAGATCATTCATCAGAGCATCTATGTTGTCATAGTGGAGATGATAGACAAAGGCAGGGCTTATAGCTTAAGCTGATGCAACACCTGATTCTTCAACATCTACTCTTTTTTATTACTAGTCTTTTGGCTTTATAATCAAATTTTATTCCAATTGTTTCTGCAACTATTAGACCAGATCTGGGTGCTAGATATTTATTATTGGTTCAGGCTCGTCAAAGACTGGAGGAGGACATTTTTGCAAAAATGTCACATAGTTGCTAATGATGTCCTATATTAGAGGATTTTTACTTATTTCTGGAACATAATCTCATGCTTGATGTCTTTTCTCATCGAAAATCCAGCCAGTGACTTTTTGGCCTTGAAGATTTATTTATCCACAAAATTCTCATAATTAGCTTCAAAAGGAGCTGCTAAAATTATTAAAAAGGTACCTTAAATATTTTTTCTTAGAGCTGAGTTACTTTCGGCCAATTCCTTAAGTCTCATAGAAAGATTAATTACATGGGCAATAAATCCTTTTCTGAATTTGTAGACCGATGCTCCAGCCTTGATATTTTTGTCTTACTAGATTTATTAAGTGATGAAATTCAACAAAACGTTATCTCTCAATATGCTCTAGTTGATTTTGGAAGTCTCGGCTTAGCTGAGAGCAATATCAAAAATCTTCAAGATTTCGTTGTGTAATAGATTATTCAGGGGATATTATCTGATTAAATTTATAAGAGTTGAGAAAAAATTACTTTTTTATGCGACGATATCTCTTGTATTAAGAATATTTTCTTTCAAGATAAACCTGAAGATTTATATTATTTTCACTCTTCCTCCGCCTATTTTTGGACGACTTCTACTATTGACAGTCAGCTTCTATATTCCTTTCTCGATGAAACTTTCGATAAGTTTTTTGAACTATTCAACAATAGTTTGATCTTCAGGCAGGACGAAAGGCACATTTGTAAGATACGTAAACAGAATTGGAGCGTTATAAACACAAACATTTTCTTCATCACTGATTACGTTTCTGATGACTTGAGTAATGACATCCAAGGAGAAGAAGATCTAATTGAACTAGACTATCTTATTGTTGCCTTTGAGGTTGGCTGCAATTTTTTAAATTATTTCGCATACGTAAGCTGACAAATTACTCATAATCTTTGTTATTCTATGATTACATGCACTTATGAATTCACTGACAATCTGTTCAAGATCGATTTGAAGAAATTTCTTCTTTTGTCCAGAGATAAGTTTGTTTCGTGAATGAGGATTTTCACGATGAGATCTCCGATAGAACGGGACTAGGCGTGGTCTAAGATCTTGGCAGCAATGTTTTAATTCAAAAGTATGTTTAGAGCCTATATCCATCAACAATTACTTCTGAAGTTTTCTTGTTGAAGAAGACCGAAAGGACTTTTGCAACATATCCAGCTAAAGTGTAATTTATTTAAGAGTCAAAATAAGCAAGCAGCCTGTTCAATAAAGGTTAGACTTATTTAGGAACTAGCTTTTCAATCATTTGCTTTTATTTTTTCTGAACTTTTTTGTATCTCTTTACAACTGGAATCACAGGAAGCTAAACTGGGACTTATTCCAAAACTTAACTCTAAACTTTAGTCAAAACTTAGACTTAAACTTTTGACTAAGCCTATGTTGTCTATTGAGATTCACTACCTGTGGATGCAGAGGGTGCCTCTTCAACTTTGGCCTATTTGGCTTCTTCTTAATTTGAGGAACTCTCCTCATTTTCAGATTTTTACTCTTAAGCTTTTTTTTCCTATGTCTTAGGCTAGGGTGAGGCGGTTTCTACGGCTACCGGACTAGCTTCTTATGCTTGAGGCCCGAGAGATTCGATTTATTCAGGGGTCATTTACACGTCTTATTAGAATTCGACCTAGACTTATTAAAACACTTTTTAGTCGACAGTAAGTGGTTTTTCAGGGAAGAAAAACTCGATGGTGTTTGAATTTTCTACGCTTAAAAGTTAACAAGCTGAAAGTGGATGTCTAAAAATTTGAAAAGATTTGTACTTATAGCTTCTTTTTTTGTCGTCAGCAGGTCCTACGACCGTGATATACTATATTAGTTCGACGAACTTGTCGTATTTCATGCTAAATTGAATTTTAGTTACAATTAAGTAATCCTGGAATTTCCAGATTTATATTCATTGATGAAAGATTCTTCCTCAAGAAGTCTGCCCATTTTGACGTTTGCTTGTTCGAGGAGATCGTTTAGACCGCTGTTCGACTGCGATCTAAAGTTATTAAAGAGAGATGCGAAGTTTAACATAGTTTGAAAGTAGCTTTCTTTTTGTTTATAAAGTATGAAATCTAAAATTCAGAGCGAGAATATAAATATTGAATAAATATTAATCTCTGACACAGTTTAGATTTAAAGACAAACTTATATTTTAAATGTATAAATGATGATTTGATCTTAATCATTAATCAACGTCTTCAGGCAAGTTCTCAAGATCCAATTCTTTGCCTGTAATTTCAGTATAGAGCTTGAGCACGTTCTCGGTTTAACTCTCGAAATGAGATGTGGCGTCGAAACTGTCAGAAATGAATAATCCGTCTGTTGATTTCGAAGTAGGAACATATCTTTAGCTGATCTTGACAAACTTTTCTTTGATTTTTCCAAGCATCCCCAGGGCGACTTCAATTTATTGTTCGGGATTATTAGTTTCAACAGTTGTGCTGACAATAGCGACATAGTAATCCTTCTTACAGATCTGGTGAACTGAAGAAACCATCATAATGTAGATATCTGTATTAAGAAATACATACCATTCTTTCTGTTCAATTGTCTTTGAGGGAGGATAATCTGGACTGAAGGAGTATTGTCTGTTCCAGGAATAGGATGATCCAAAATGCATATGCATCTGATAATTTTCTAGACAAGTTTGACTCTTTCCTTAAGTCCACATCTCAACACGTATGTTGGGTCGCAGATCAAAGTAGAACACTTGGCTACACCTTATTCATTTCTGACTCCAACAACTTTGCCGTTCTCGTAAAGAATTTCCTTGATGTCAGTATTGAGCATGAATGTTCCTCCGTTGACAGCGCTGATACGAGAAAATCCTTCAGGGATACCTCCCAATCCAAAAATAGGGTAGATGAAGGGACTAGGATTTTTTCCCATTGAATCCATGTAAAGTTGAATCTTTTTCAATAATTCGATGCAGGGCTTATTGATGAAGTTATCGTTTGTGTAAAGGGCAACTGCATGACCAATAAAATCAATCGTGTTTTCTTAAAGCTCATACTTTTGTAACAACTATTTTGCAGGGTTGTTAACTTTTATGCCTTCATGAGTTTTAGGATTTTTTTACTCAAAGTTCTGAACGCACTCTAAGAACTTTTGGCATCTTCTTTTTTCAAAGAGTCCCATCAAATCAGATGCTAAAGCTTCTTTTGGTGTGACTGGAACTTTGAAGATTTTTAATCCTCCTTTTGAGAAAAATCCACCTTATTTGTTTTGAAGGACATATGTTCCGTCGATTGCTGAATAGATAGATAGTTACGTTTCCACTAGAGATATTTAGAGACTCTAGTTTTCAACAAAATTTTTACAAGTTTTCCTCCATACATAATATATTTGGGAATAAGATCGATATTCCAGTCTCTATTGTGGCCAAGCTCCTTGTTAGGTTCCTGGTTTTATCTAAACAGTTTCCAAAGGTTGGTTAAATTGACTGATGCACCCTCACCTCCATAGAAAGGATTTCTATCAATGTGAAGAACTTTTTTGCCTGGATAATGACCGAAGTACCTTCTTGAGAGAGGAGCCCTGAAAGTATGCATTCGATAAGTCCAGTTCCGCAGACAACAACGTCGTAAGTTTAGTTCATTAATCAAAAATTTTTAAAATAATAGATTTGCAAAGATTTTATTCCACTTGTATTAGATCAAAAATAAATAGATTTTACAAAAAATCTATAAATAACTCAAATAATGCATGATTTTGATTTTATTTCAAATAGATAGATTTAGCTGAACCATATTAATAATTTTAATTTAAAGTAAATAATAATTATAAAATGAAGGCCCTTATGGTAAATTCTCTGGACAACTCTAACATTACATAGATAAAAATGCGCGACGAACTATATATGAAGCATTTAAGACAAGTTTAAATGATCAATAATAGGAGTCCTGAACAAATTATGAATGATGTGAAAACATACAAAAGCATCAATAATATTCACCAAAAAAATAAATTGTATGCGTTTGATTGGAACAACAAGTAAGTAAACGCTTCTATCGATCAGAGCAACGGTAAAATTCAGAAAAAAATAAAATAAATCCGATCATATTTTCATAATAAATCAATCCAGCAGCATCCTAAAATTGATCAAAAACCCAAATAAGTATAATTTAAAGACCCAGAAACCAATAAGCCAGCAACCGAAGATACTTTTAAATAGAAATCTTAAGAAAAGAAGCACAAGAAAAAACTCTCGTTACATTATCGATACAGAGAAAAGCTGCAGTACAACATATCGATATAGAACTAAAGGCTGCAGAAAGTAATACTATCTCAAAGAAGTTCATATCACTTGCCAAGAATAGCTAAAATCAATAGAACCAACGTTTCTACCTCGAAATAAGACGTCTAGAATTAGTTAAAACCAAAAGAATGAGGTTTTGAATTGAGATCAAATGAGATGGGCGATTGATATAAATCAAATTTATTTTTATTTATTCTCATCCAGCATAATCAATGTATAATTCTTATAAATATCACAAAAAACGAACGGTCTAGAAATAAATTAAAAATATAGATTATAGGAATGCCAAGTATCAAGGGGGTGTAACTGGCTTCAATATGACCAGAAACGGACATGCTCTTTTGCTAGATCAGAATTATCTTTTTGTGATGGCCAACTGGCAAAATGGCAAAATCGAAGGGCCGAGCTTTGTAATTTACCCTGACGATTCAATTTTCTATGGGTATTAAAGTAATAACTCACCAGCTAAATTCAGTTGTTTCCAGCTGAACAAAAACATTAAAATTTACAGCATAATTGATTCAAAAGATAAAGTAGTTTTCGTAGTGGATATATGTTCGATAAACAAGCTTTTTTGCCTAAAGATTGATAGTCAAGTTATTTAATAAATGCTTTCTGCTCCATCCAAGAACAAATACTTACTTGTGGATTAGTATAAAAAATAGAACGGAAAAATCAAATTGATATCATAGTGGAAATATAGTAATTAATAGTAAAAATGGTCTTTCATGAATAATTAGTTTCCAAACAAGTTTAGAAGATAATTTAAATCTTACAAATAATTTTTAAGATCATAGTTTTCAAAATAAAAGATCTTTAACATTAAATTGACATAGAACAAAAAATAGTTTGAAATAAAATATGATGATAGATCAACTATTTTGTGTAAATTGTAATAAATACCTTAAAAGTCAGGCATAAGAACTGATCTTAAAGTCACGTCATTAGGTTTTTATAATAAGTACTAAAATAATTATTAGATTGGTAAAAAAATTATTAACGAAGTGAATTAATAGGTAATTGCCGGATAAGTCGTTACTTATAATAAATATCAAAAAAAAAGACCCAAGGAGTGTTTGGTAAAACTTCAAAATTACTATAAAAGATCTGTAACTTTTGTAAATGAATTTATAGACCTTGATTTCCTATATGGCATTAATTACATGTATAATTCTATAGAAGAGTGTTTTCAATCGATATACTCAATTAGATACCCACAAAAGTTTCTCAATTAATCATTCGCCATATAAAATTTAGGATAGTCTTAAAGAAATTAAAATATCTTTACCCATAGAATATCTCTTTAAGAAGTCAAAAAAGACATACATCGAGCCATTGCACATAAAACTATGAAAAAAAGCTTAAGCAGTAGCAATTTAAGAGATTTAAGACAGAATTCAAACGATAGGACATTGAGAAATAGATTTGAAGCAAAATTTAAAAATGTAAAATAAAATTAATCTTTGGAGAAAATAAAAATAATAAAGCGGAAATAGAAATAATAATCGTTAGATTCTTAAAATTTGCAAATAAAAATATCACTCTAAAAGCGAAAAAAAGAGCCTTAGAATATTAAAACTCTTATGAGTAAAGTAAAGGGTAGATCCAACATAAGTAACATACATTAAGTTTCTCAGTAGAATTTTGAAAAACCAAAATAATAAAATGTTTCAAAATATAATTTACAACAACTAACGAAATAATACAAGTAAATAGACAAATAAATAAAACGATCTTTAAGCAGTAAAGCAAAAAGAAAAAATATATCTAAAGTTTGATTCATAGATACCTTGATATTTTTTATAGAAAAATATGAATTATTAAATCAAAGTTATTCACTGTTGATGTTATTAAAATTAGCTCTTCTTTTGTTCAAAAATATCTGTCGGCAGCTCATTTACTTTTATCTTTAGTTTCTTTACTTGTTTCTGTCATGCAATACCTGACCTCGCACGAATGTTTGCCCAAAAGTGTCATCCTGTTTGGAAATATACAAATTTATATTATTATTGATGTAGACATTTCCGCCGATTCGAGTCGTTTCAATTACGTTTCGATCGTGATAAACTTCTTGCTCTATAGATTAGTCCAATCGGTGACCTTTCAACTCCAAGCCTCCAATTTTGATTATATTTGAATTGTTTAGCTTTTTGTTTTGTTCATGCTTGCGCAAAGAAAAAGATTTCTTCTTTCTTTCACTTGCTGAACGATTGTGATCTTAGGCGAACATCTTTTCATAAGAGTTCTAAGGTTTGCTAAGAAGATCTTCACTAATAATGGCCTTGCCGTTCAGTTAACTGAAGTTTATCTTCAACTTTTACTATCTTTTTTTAAATTTCCTATTAGTAAAGTTTCCCCTTATATTTCCATGGACATGCATAGGACTATCAATAGTAGCTCTTGAACTAAGAAAACGATTTTTGTTATTATCAAAGGTTTAAATACGCTTGTGGCCATGAGAATATCCTCTTATTTTATTGTTTCTCACCATCAAGTCAATCTCAGAGTTTTTGTCTTGGTCCTCCAGTTCAATTATGTTCTTGTTGAGAATAAGATCTCTGTGGGTCTTAGAAGGCTCATCTAACTGTAAATCAACTTTGTCTGCCTGGATTCTAATCATAATGGGCGAACAGCCTGGGTTCTTAGCATTGTAAGTGCTTTTTGGTTTTGATAAGGGTTTTAATACTTTGAAAAAACCTGTCACTTATTCATCTTCGGGTATTGTCTGCTTATCAAGACCATGAAACCTATCGTGAACTGTAAGAATCTGATTTAAGATTGGTGCCTCAGGGGGCATAAAAGAATAAGCTATCTATAGACTTCTGCTCAACCAGTGTTCAGAATCTAAGACGTCGTGAGATGCATCACAGTTTTTTTGTTTTTCAATAAATCTCGTTTAAGTGGAATAGCAATATAGGCTGATCGCTAAAAAGGCTATTTTTTAAATGATTTAGTTGGGAGATATTTCCTGGCTAACCCCTTAAAAATGTTAATACTGCAAAGGACTGAGTTGTATTTAATCTAAGATTTTATTTTTGTATATCCAAAGATGTTATTTTTGCGATTAGCTATGGTAGAGCATATCGATATCGAACTTGCTATGAATATGACCGTATTTTTTGTTGATTTGAAGTTGTTATTATAGTATAATCAGCTTTTATTTTTGCAAATAGGCTAACTTCAGATCCTTGGTGCCATTGAGTAAATGATTGAGAATCGATATATTGTTCAAAAGTGATTTAGCCTACTCCACTTCGATTAGATTATCCTTTTTTTGGTAATTTTTTGCATTTAGAAGCTTATTCAGATTCCAATATAATTTCGATTGGATATCATAGATGAGATTAAAATTTATTTTTGACGAGTTTTTAGCGTGTTACAAGGCGACGTCGTGTCTTAATAACAAATTGAATACTTTCCCATTTCAGAGTAGAGAATACATATTTGTAACTACACCTTTCCCATTATAGTTTCATACTTTATCCTCAGCATATCTTTACTTCGATTTGGCAACATCTTTTGGCAAGCTTACTTAAGTCTATATTATGAAATATTTACTTTTGGAGGACTAGTGCAAATTAATCATTTGCCTATTACAAGAATCCGACTTGATAGTACAAAATGCCAAGGTTCAATATGGTCAAAATATTGATATTTATATTTTTGACAGAGCTGATATTATCTTTCAAGGCAGTCAATAAATTTATAGCCTCTAAGTTTTAGTTATTATCTAGCAATCTATCAACTTATTCCAATATTTTAATGGCCTCGCTTTAGCCGATCACATTTTTCACCTTAGGCAACGATTTTGCATTACTTTGCATTGTAGTATAAGCAATTTTGTTGTTTTTTTATTTCGACTCGCTATCCTTAGATTGCATTATTTATAAATTAATAATTTTATTCTTGAAATTATTATATTATATTTGATTAGTCCAAAACAGAGAAATATAATGATTCTAGATAAGATGAAAAAAATAGATTAATTTTAAAGGATAAAATTTTTTATGACTTTATTCGGATGATAATTATTTAGAGAATCTATTATTATCCATGATTAAAAATAATAAATTCTATGTTGAATAGACTTTACAGATCTAGGCATGTAATGTCTAAACCCTTCTTGCCCACATATACTCGCATTTCTCACCTGTTTGGCCGCATCAATCAGTTAGCAGCAAACTCCCAAGAATTTCTGTAAAGGACAAGGAATGTCGCAATTATTGCTCACGTTGATCACGGAAAGACCACTTTGGTCGATAGTTTGTTGAGAATCGGAGGTGTTTCGATAAGTGATGAATGCGCTATGGACTCCAACCAGCTGTAGAGATAAAAGGGAATTACCATATTGTACATATCGTCTGATAATTAGGTCGAAAGCAACAAGCATCATGTACAATAACTATGATATAAACATAGTGGACACGCCAGGCCATCAGGACTTCGGTGGAGAAGTCGAAAGAATTATGGACATGGTCGATGGAGTTTGCCTTGTTGTTTGCGCTACATAAGGGCCCATGACTCAAACCAAATTCGTACTCCAAAAAGCCCTCATGCAAAAAGTAAAACCTTTAGTTGTCATAAATAAAGTACATATATGATAAGAAAGGTTGATAGACCAACTGCTAGGACTAAATAGGTCATAAATGAAATATTTGAAATGTTTTGCGATTTAAATTGTCCCGATCACTACTTATAGTACCCCATATTTTACGCATCTGGCAAGAACGGATGGGCAGTGGAAAATTTGAACGATAAGAAATAAAATATCAAATGCATTCTCGATGGTATAATTAAACATGTGCCTCAGCCGAAGATCAACCCTCACGCAGCTTTTTCTATGCTTATAACCCAGACCCAGCCCAATCAATTTTATGGAAAAATGGTACTAGGTAAGATAAACTCAGGTGAACTAACTGTAGGAAAGTAACTTAAAGTTTATGACCAAGAGCAGAATTTGGTAGAAACTGGTAAAATAACAAGAATTATGAAAAAGACTGGATTGTCTGAAATGGATCTCGATAAAGCCTACGCAGGAGATATTGTATTGGTTTCTGGATTTCCCAGTTCGAGAGTCACTCATACTCTTATTGAAGAAGGATTCCCTGCTAAAACTATTCCATGTCTCAAGATCGATGAACCTTTGATGGGAGTTTCAATTAGTGTGAACACTTCTCCTCTGGCTGGCAAAGAAGGATCAAAGATAACATTAAACGATATTCGAATGAGACTAAAGTAATAAGCATAAAACGACGTGGCTCTTTCAATCAGTGCTGACTCAAAGAGTAACTCGATTCAAGTTCGAGGCCGAGGCGATTTGTAAATATAGTATTGATATAGACACATTGGAGTTTTACTTTAAAAATTAAGAAGAGAAGGTTTTTAGTTTTCTGTGACTCCTCCTTAAATTGTTTACAAAAAAGATCCCACAACAGGATAGTTGATGTAGCCAATTTAAAAGATTATTTTTGATGTCGAAGACAGATTCGCTGGTTTGATTATGGATAAGATGAACGCAAGAAAAGGGATATATTTAAATAGTTAAACGATCTAATAAAGGACCAAATTGGAGTTTATTTGTTCGACTCGAGCACTTCTGGGTATTAGAAACGAACTGATGAACTAAACCCAAGGAACTGCACTGATCAAAACTCAGTTCCACGAGTATAAACCTTACTTAGGTCCTTTGAGGAGAAACAACAAAGGAGCCATAATAAGTATGTGTGATGGACAGACTACTCCCTATATTTTGAAGTAAATTTAAAAGTTTGGAATCCTATTCGTGAAACCTGGAATGAAAGTTTATAATGGCCTGGTCATCGGCTAAAACAACAAGTAAGAAGATTTGTAGGTTAATCCTACTAAGGAGAAGAAAGTGACAAATGTTAGAACACATGCTCATGACGAAAAGATAATACTGGTCCCGCCCAAAGTAATGACTATTTAAGAAGCTATGTGCTACATCCGAGACGATGAGCTTCTGGAAGTCACTCCTAAGGAAATCAGGATGAGAAAGAAGGAGCTCGACAAGAATGGGCGAGAGAGGGTGCGCAGATAAAAGAAGAACGAGATGAAAAACTTTAGAGGCTGATATTATTATATGATATATTTTACTCAAATCACAGATCACTCTTAATCATTCAGTTTCTAGCTGTAAAACTATTTAAATCTGGCTTAGTAATTCTTGTCACTCCGATTTTAGGTTTTTTGGGATTTTCGAGTTCATGGATTCCTTTGAGCCAGTCTGATCCCGTGGCATAGAGTACATAGTCCAGCTTGGGGCTCATCTTTACAGCAGTGACAGCTCCAATTGATGAAGTAGATGAAGTTATGGTTTTGCACTTAATTTTTCTGTACAAGTTGAAAGTTGCTAAGTCTTCAGACCCGCCGATCAATGCGAAACTCTCGTTGTTGTAAGTAGCTATATCTAAGCAGTTAATTTGCCCCCATAATACCTTATGAGATTCACCCTTTTTTTGATTTCTGTTGACGATAGGTTCAAATACTGTTATCTATCCGTAGTTGTCCTACCTGATAGCGAAAGTTGAACATCTTCCATCTACTGTTCCTACTAATCCTTTTTTCCCACTAAAACTCACGCAACAACTTATTATTTTTGAAAACCTTTAAATATTTGTCCGCTGGTATTGATTTTCGTTCTTAGGTAAATTCAGATTTGGCAAATTGTTCAGCGATACTATTGCAACTGTTGACTAGACTGAACTAATCATGAGGTATGGATAGTCTAAACAACAAGCAACTGTCTTGAGCGGCAAACTAAACTCAGCCTGAACCTTATTTGGCTAGTTGATTGACCAGAACCTGATGCATCGATCGAGACCCAGAGTCATCAAAAGATCTTTTTACCTTAGCCAGTAGGTGCCGATCACTGGTGCGTCGTGTGAGCCAAAAGCAGCAATATTGGAAGTCTACATGTCGACTGCTACTATATTTCCTGAGGCCAAACCTGCAAACAAAATATTGTTCTGGTTGACGTCGATACTAAGAACGGGGTGATACAAGAAAATCTCCCATCTTTTTTGAATTTAGTTAGAATTTGATACTATTTAGTATAATCTGACGACCGCATCCCATCCAGCAGTGAGGAAAAACTAACCTTGAATATAATTATGGTTGATAATGCAAGAAACTGTATCGAGAGGTTGTTAATCCTACCTGACTTTAAGCTAATTGCTTGAAAACTTAGAAGCATAGCTATAACTCATGCCCTCCTTTTCAATTCGATTAAAATTATAAGATAAATCAAACGCTAGCTTTTAATCATATAATATAGTCATTTATATAATTAATTTATCAAATGAGCTAGAACACTCGCACTCAAATGCCTGATTCCAGAAGATAAAAATAGCTAGTTCTTTCTCTTGAACCGCAACCTGATTCTTCTACAAAAAACTAGAACAATCTGAAAGTAAGCATCAACATGGTTCAAGACCATCGCAATCATCATTTTTACCATGTTTGCATCAAAAATAATCAAGAATAGGAGCAAACTATTTACATTAGAAAATACAAATAATTTTAACTGCTTTACAAGGTTATTTTTCCTTAAACTAGATTTTGAGGATAAAACTTCCAGGATATATTTTGCCTTATTTTCCTTCAAAAAAATCATAAAGCCATCTCTAAACCCATGTAAAGCCATCTTGAAAAAGGTTCTCGCGATAGACAAACACTTTAAACAATAAATTAGCTTGAAAATAGTTTAACTCTAAAATTTCATTTTTCAACTATTATTGAATACGAAGAACAATTCATCACCCTTTGTGAAATGGTTTTTGACAAAAGACAAAGATGAGTTTAAAATTGCTAAGCAAAAAATTACATACGAATTGCAGTAAATTGAAATCTAATGTAAAGAAAATTTAATAAAGAAAACGGGGTAAATAATCTATACAAAATATTTCACAAAAGTATATCATTTTTCATAAAGGTATCTTTAAAAACTAATTTAGGTATCGATTATTTTGGGAATATTTAAAACAAAGAAGTTTAATCGAACAAACTGTTTAAGACGAAATTCATGATAAAAAAATATTCAGGTTAAGTATATTCCCTCTTAAATAAAATAAATAATTTTAAGAAGCTAAAGACATAGTAATCTGCATGGAATACCTTGGAAAGTGATATGGACAGTATTGAAAAACTAAAATCCAAGGTAAAATTTAAATTTATGGTAGGTAAATTGAATGCTAATTGTAGATAATTTCTGGAGGAAAGTACAATGAAGACCTTGTTAGACAAATTCATGAAAGAATAATAGTGAAACTCATTTAGTAATGCAAAAGATAGGCTCAAATTCAACAATATCTTGAAGAAAGATAATTGATAGATCTCAAGTTGAGTAGAATTAGTTTGAATAATGAGCAGGGGAGAAATATTTATTTGAAATTATAGCAAGTAAGAAAAGATTTCGATGTAAACTTTATGTAATAATTCGAAGAATATCTATAAAAATGGAAGGTAACAGTAATGCAGATCGATAGATAATTAAGGCAAATATGGGGATCGCACTGCAGGAATATGTACCGGCTGTGGAATTGATCATGATTGTCCTCAATATATACATCTATGATTTAGCAAAGTTAAATGGGGCTGGATTAAAATACGCTCAAAAATAAATTCTTCTTTATATTATATAAATAAAATAATGAAGACTATATTAATCCTCTTCTTAATCGTAGGATTAGCTCTCAGCTTCGAAATAAGATCAGAAACTTTCATACAACTCAACCAAGGTGCTTATGATTTCCAGACTAGCGGAGGAAGAGCACCCTTCAAATTCTCAGTGTCAGGCTTGCCATCAGGCATAGTCCTGACCGGCAACAGATTGGTGGCCCAAGGCCAACTGGTCAGAGGGCAGTACGTTCTGAACGTCAAAGCATAAGATGCCGCTGGAAAATTAGATTAAAAAATCGTGATTCTGAATGTATAATCCTCAAATAACGTATAAACTAGAAGATCGAGTGGATCAAGCACTCAGAGCATAACAACTACTAGAACTGTTACTAACCCAACTTCCAATATTCAACTCAATTTAGTTACACAGCCTGCTTCCAATCCTTCCATATTAAACAACCAGTAAAGTATAAATAGTGGTCAAACTCGACAGACAACATTCACAACTCAGACAGTTACCAGCAACACTCAAAATTCAGGAAACTCAGGAAGCTCATCGAACGGCTAAGCTTTGATTGTTAATCTTCCGCCCCAAATTCCTCAAAGCAATTTTGTGACGACTGTGGTACAAAACCAGCCTGTTTCAACTCAATCTAATACTAACGTGGTTAGCCAGAACTCATTTGGCACAAACAGCCAACCTTTGGACATCAATAGCTTGAACTCGTTCTTTGGAAGTGCCAACTTTATTTCAGGTACAACAACTTCAACTTCTGCCCAAGGAACTACCACAAGTTCTAATACCAATCCATCAGGTAACAACCTCAACTTTGGTACCCCTCTGGAACTCAACATCAACAGTATCAATAATTACTTCTAGCAAATCAGGACTTAGACTCCTACAAACAATGTAAACAATGGTAGACCGATCGGATCCACCGTAACTGATATCTTGAACGGCTTTTCCACTCCAGAAGTAACTAAAACTGACCTTGTTCCCTAAATTAGAGTAGATGGTACAGATATTATTTCTACTGCACCCATTAGAGCTTTCAAGTTCGACCCTAAAGACACAGAATTGATAGACGATGCTGAAGCTACTAAGCTCTTTGAAGCCCAAAAGACAGCAGCCAACAACGTAGCAACTGCTTTTAACGCAGTCCAACAAATATCAGGCTTCAAAAACACAGTTTACGACCTCTTGATGAAATTGAGTGGTGATTATGAAACACTTCAGGAGAGTCTCAAGACTACTTTAAGCGAGCTTACCGTGGCAGCCAACAACAAGACTAAAATATAATCTGCCATCACTAACTTGAATAACTACCTGACTACTTTGAATGGACAAATCTAAGAGACTAACTCTCGAAGATTGGCCTTGGGCAGTCAGAGAATCGCTTTACTCAACCAGAACAACCAATCTGACCTGTAGATCGCACAATTGAGACAAAATACTGAGCTTCTCAACCAGCAATTGCTGCTCACCAACAACTCCCTGAGCAATAATGCAGCTACATGCTCAAGAATCGATGGAAATCTCCTGGAAACTAACAAGAACATTAGCATTACTGATTCCCAACTCGGTTTGATCAACCAACAGTTGATCACCAACACTAGAGATACTCAAGCAAAACAAGGAATAGTCGATGATCTGTTGAGAAGATTAGCCATAGCTCAGAGATAATTAGCCGATGCCCAGGCAACAGGAGTCAACTTGAACAAACAAAAACTATAAGCAGAACAAAGAATAAACGCTTTAAATCAAAATTTGGTAGTCTTGAAGACCAGTCAGACTTAGTGCGGCCCTCAGTTAGTCAGACTCAGACAAACTCTCGTTCTGATAAATAACAATATCCAGTCTAACACCACCGCCATTAGAAATTTGGGATCAGGCAAACAAGAAAGAGCCAACCAGATTACATCCCTTCAGAATCAAATCGACCAGGAAAACGTTCGAAGAGAACAACTTCTGCAGGAAAAGAATAGCGCTGGAAACGCCTTGACCGTACTTGAAAGTGCTCTTCCCATCGCTTCAAATAGCTTGAACCAAATCGTCAGCAGAAAGTCTCAACTTGAATTCAGTCTTCAAAGCTAACAAAAGAACCTCAACTAAACTATTGCTAAATTCAGATAATATGAGAGAAAGCTTCAAATCGCCACCATGAATCTTCAAAATGCCAGAGCTCTTTCTCAACAAGCCGACCAAGCAGTTAATGCCTTGTTGGCCAGAAAGAAAAACATCTTGCCTTTTGCTGTTGGAGTTGATTCTATAAACGGTGCTTTGATCGGACAGACTGTAATAAATGACAAGATCAGTATCGACAACTGGTTCAACTTTTTGTCTGCAAACTTTGGAGGTAACTTGCCAGATTATATTGAAAATGAAAGAGTGGAAACCCTCTATCCCTGGAGGCTGTCTAACTCTCTCCAAAATAACGTAGAAAGTCCAGTAGCTACTGAAGAAGATAAGTGTTATTCAGGTAGAATTGTTTCAATTAGCAATGGATTCAGCTTTGTATTCAGATCTGATATTACTAAAAACGATATTTTGGTAGAAATTCCTGACTCTGCTGAACTGACCTCCAATGTCGCTGAGTATAGACTTACTGTAGGAGACACAGCAATTGTCAAGGCAGTAACTAAATTTAACAAAGTCGTGGCGAGGAAAGTGCTCGGCTTAAGACCACTTCTATGATTTACATGAGACAATTTATTAATATTAAATTTTATCACTATAGATACTCATAAACATACACATAAAATATACTATCAAATCATTGATTTTCAATTTTGTAATACCAGTTGTTCATGACTTGCAAGTTGGCCTGATCAAAACCTTGAGCAATAGGTACAAAGTTAAAAATAATGTAATTCACACCTGGGTACTTCAATATATCAGACCTATTCTCTTCAGGAATCAAAGGAACTAGGTTAGTAGTTGGGTTAGATATAAAGTTATTTTAATTCCATTCTTATTTTTTAGATCCAAAGGAGTCTCCATTACTATCAACATTTTTGATGCTATTTTAAAACTTTTATTACTATTTTTATACAATTTATTGAATCTACTAGCTTCTATTTTAGAGAATCTCATTCTTCTGGGCTTAAGAGACATCTAGTTTGGTATTTATTTTATTTTTGTTCTAAAGCTATTGGTTTTCTTGATTGAAGGTTTATATAATTTTTATCATGATTTACTCTTCAGTTAAGCTTTTATCTGGAAAGACCTTACGTTTCTTCTAAATTAACAAGTTGTAGCGATTCTTCAAGGCATTCTCGGTTCTTCCGAGGAAGTCTTTCTTTATTAACGACCACTTTTTAATACCTTGGTTGGAAAATACTGTATTTACCAGTTTTTAATCTTAGTCTTTATCCCAAGGTCCTTTCTTTATTTTGGGGTCAAGGTAGCAGCTCCAGTGTTCTCGACACTGTTTGGGAGTCCTGTATATTTTTCTTTTGCCGCCGTTTTCGTATAACTTCACTGCAATCTTTTTCCAATTATAATCACCTATTTATTGGCTAAATAACATATTTAAAACCTGATAATTTCGGCCAGCAGAGACTCTTCTTATTTTTACCACTTGTGGAATGCTAATTTGAACTTTTTGAGGCTAATGAACTTGAACATGCAGCTGTGGGCAGAGGAGCCTGCGATCATGCTGCTGATTTCCAGCCAGTCTTTCCTGACCTAAATCATTATATTTTTACCATGAGTTAGTGCGAAAGGATGTTATTTTTGTGCATGTACTTCCCAAGCAGCCAGATGAGTATGTAAATGTCGTCTTGGCTCCAGTTCTTTTTGACTTTATTATTTTTAATCATTCTATGTTAAATAATCTAAACTTGTTCAGCCTCGCTTCCAAAAGCTTTTATATCTAATCTGCAGATTTTGAAGGCATTTTCCTCTCCTTCACATAGGCACTGAGGTTTTCAGGCAGGTTTGAACTTCTGAACTCTCCAAGTTCCCGGATGAACTCAAATGCCAGTTCATTGCTGTGTTGAAGCTGTTCATAAACTTTAGCGGCTTAATAAGCAAGATTCTTACTCAAACACTCGTAGGATTATGATTGACATGACTAGTTCGATTAGTTATAGTCCTCTTACATTTTTATCATCGCAAGTATCTCGTAATTTTATCTTTATAAACAAAAAATCCCAGAATTAAAAAATCTTCTCCAGCTCAAACTCTATCACTAGCCCAAATCTTTCACCCAGTTCTTAACAACAATGATTCTTCTCCAAAAATTATCTTGCTTTCGCAAAATATTCTTCAATCGAAAAGTAACAATTTTATTTCTGTTGGTGTTTTTATATAATTTATAATACTCGTAGAAGAAAATCTCATTTTTTTTGCTAAAACTTAGTAGCCTGAATTTTCTACAATATTTCATCCTTTTTTCGTCTTATTTTGATTAGGCTTCTTATATTTAATTTATATGCTGGCTGGGCCTACCGCTGATATAAGTTATTAATGTTTGAGTTGAATTTAAAAAACGTTTAAGGCCATCATTTAATAATACCATTCTAATTATTTCGTGCTGATTTTAATTTAAATTAGTAGTTTTAGTGATTGTGTCGAGCCGCGGGGCTGCTTGAAAAAGATTTGAAAATATTCTATTGTGAAGGCGCAATTAGATGATATCCAGACTAATCTCTATGATGGTAAAATTTGTGCCAAATAGATTATTTATGTCGAAACTAAGACTATAGAGATGCTCAAGAAATAAATAGAAGGGCAATAATTATAATGGGTGATGCGTGGCCGATATATTTTTGTAAAATGTAATTAAATATTAATCAAATCTTGGCTTATTGAGATGAATTATTGAGAATATATCAAAAGACTATAGTTAAATGATTCCATTATTAAGAAACAAACTTTTAGATGACTATATTATTTATAATAGAATCAACATAGTTGAATTAATTACAACTATGTATAAATCTTCATAAATACATAGACTTTTATATTTCATTTCTTAAAATAATAACATTAAATACAAATGTACATTTCTGAAATAAAATTGGCATTTAGTCGGGGGATCATTTTAATCGAATAATCAAAATTAAACTAGATTTTTCATGATTAGCTTATGCAGATGATATTATAATATTAAGTTAATATAGAAATAAGATGAGAATAATTTCCCTTCATGTACTGAAATGGGGCTAAGAAAACTCCTTTTTTCTTAGTTCAGCCTATGATCTCAGCTTTGTGAGCTGGTACCAAAGGCCTTTCTATAAATAAACAGTCAATTTCGGGGCCAGGACTGCCTCAAAGTAAAAAAAATTAAACTTAGTCGTAGCAAACCTGGAGATATTTTGGCGATCAACCTACCATAAGCTCAGGCAAAGTGTTATATAATCGTTCAGAAAGACGGAATAGCATTTTCAGCCTTAGCAGATGATCAATACCCTGAAAGAATAGCGTTTATGATTTTGAAAAAGATAAGTGCTTAGTTTGCAGTTAAGTATTAAGCTAAGCAATTCGACAAGCTCGAGAGTAAATATTTTTTAATGAAGAGGATGAAGATCTTAAATGGCAGAAACTGTAGGAGTTTATAAAAAAATTTCAAGACCCAAAGGAAGTCGACAAGCTGTAAAAACTGAAATAAGAGTTGAAACAAGTTTAGTAAATCTGCCACAAAAACTTGAATGATTTGATGAAAAGGGGCGAAGACTTAGACAAACTGATGTAGAAGAGCAAGGATGTGAGCAGTCTGAGCCACGATTTTTATAAACAAGCCAAAAAGGCAAACACGAGATGTTGTAATTTATACTGATTTAAATACGTTTGTTTTTTATATAAAAGCTTTACGATCATTATGATACTAATTGGCTGAAGGCCATAGTAGATATCAATTTGGACTATTGCATTTATCTATTTAAAGCAGAGTCGTGGAAACTTTTGCAAAAAGTCTAGTTGGCTTTTCTTTGGCTGATTTTGGAAGATTCTAATTTTTATTTCTCGTCAAAGACAAACTGTTTCATGAATTTACACTTATAGTTGTAGCAAGTCCTTTTCATAAATTTGGGCAAAGGCTTAGTTTCAGCCATGGCTGTCCATGCAGAATTAAAGAGATTCAAAGACTATCCTCCTTATACAACATGCCGCATCGAATGCTCAAGAATCTTACTAGTTTACTACTTTTTATTCTATTTACTAACTGTGAACGAGTGCGAATTTTTCTTATAAAATTGGGGGTGCTACTTAGGGCTGCTCAAGAACTTAGGGAACTGTTTCTTCATTTTATAGGGAAATTGGGCATAACCTGCAAATTTTTATGTCCTTGGGTAGACGTAAGGCGAGTCATATTATTGGTCTGGTGCAAAATGGAGGATTGAAGGGTCG
>Ga0194115_10000857_pt1 | contig 41921 bp, 43 predicted proteins | sample TA2MahsurfametaG_3_FD_148656 | JGI IMG/M metagenome (GOLD analysis project Ga0194115, IMG submission 148656) | Freshwater microbial communities from Lake Tanganyika, Tanzania - TA2015002 Mahale S4 surface | ecosystem: Environmental > Aquatic > Freshwater > Lake | place: Tanzania: Lake... | reverse complement strand
TTATTCTAAAAGTGAGTTTAATTCAGCATTATTAGAAGATATCCAATATGTTTCTATTTATAAAAGTGAAATGGGGGGGGGGGTGAATTCTAAAAATTGAGTAGTGTGGTCCAGACCGACGAGGGGCATTTGTTAATCTCTGTAAATCGTTAAGGTGTTGATAATGAGCGCTTATTTGAATTGTGAGTTTCTTCAAAATATTCAAAAAACTATTAAAATTGAGGGTTTTGGTGCGCAGTTTGGTATGCAACATAAAAATTTAATAATTTGAAAAATATAAGGGCAATTCTTTTTGATGTTGATGGAGTGCTTACAGATGGAAGTATTACACTAGATGCAAATGGAGAAGAGATTAAGAAATTCAATGTTAGAGATGGCCAATTGGTTGGTTTTATGCGGTCCCAAGGTTATATATTCGGTGCAATTTCTGGTAGAAAATCTAAAGCCTTGGAACACAGGTTAATGGAAATGGGATTAGATTTTTTCAGACTAGGGGTTAATGATAAATTATTTGTATTAAATGAGTTTTTGAAAGAATTTAATCTATTACCCGAAATGGTCGGATATATTGGTGATGATGTGATTGATATTGAAGTTTTGAAATTAGTTGGGGTTTCATTTGCTCCTTCTGATGCTATACCTATAGTTTTAAGCATTGTTCAAGTAATTACGAAATCGAAGGGTGGACAAGGGGTATTGAGAGATGTAATTGAAATGTTAATAGATTCTGATTACCAGTTAAAATCTAATTTTATTTTATCGTTTAAAATTCAATAATCTAATTGATATACTTGCATTTGTTATAGGGAGTGTTAAAAATTTGAGATGGACAATGTGAATTATCTAAAATATTTTATTGGGAAAGTTTTTGTAAATAATCTCTGGGTTTTGTGAAAGGAAAGTATTTAATTTTAGGAGGTTCAGGTTTGTTAGGGGTAAATTGGGCAATACAAAAAAGAGTTGCCTGTGATGTCTTTATAGGTCTTAACAAGCGAGTGGTTAAAATAAATGGCGTTAGTGCTTTCTCAATAGACTTTGCAGATCATAACTCTATTTTGCGCTCGATCTCTGAATTGCAACCGGATGTAGTTGTGAATGCAGCAGGGCTTACAAGTGTAGAAGTTTGTGAAAATTATCCACAAGAAGCATATAATGCAAATGTTGAAATTGCAAAAAAAATTGCCATAGCAGCTCATCACAGTGGAGCGAAAATGGTTCACATTTCAACAGATCATTTGTATCAAGGTGTGATGCCTTCCGTCGATGAACTGGCACCGCCTGAACCTCTTAATCAATATGGAATAACAAAATGGAAGGCAGAGCGAGTTGTTCTGGAAGTTTGCCCAAACGCATTGGTTATTCGAACTAATTTTTATGGGTGGGGACCTCAATACCGACAGTCATTCACCGATTTTATCATATCGCACTTACGAACAGGTAAAATCATTCGTTTGTTTGAAGATGTTCATTACAGTCCAATACTAATCAGTGTTCTGATAAATACCATTCACGAACTAATTAAAAAAGGCGCATCGGGCATTTTTAATGTGGTGGGTGATGAAAGAGTATCTAAATTATCATTTGGGAAAAAAGTGGCAGAAATATTTTCTCTGGATCAGAGTTTGATTTTGTCTGACTCTTTTGCAAAACGAACCGATCTGGTTCAACGTCCTTTGGATTTGAGTTTGTCAAATGCTAAAGTTGTATCATTCTTAGGTAAACCTTTAGGAACCATGGAAGAACATCTGTTGTTGTTAAAAGAAGAAGAAACCAAATATTATAAAGAAATCATTCAATTATGATACCATATGGGAAGCAGGATATTTCTGAAGAAGATATCCAATCCGTAGTTGATGTATTAAAGTCCGATTTTCTAACGCAAGGTCCCATGGTTCCGGCTTTTGAAAAAGCTGTAACAGATTATTGTGGAGCAAAATATGCTTTTGCGGTAAATAGTGCTACGTCGGCGCTTCATATTGCTTGCTTGGCCTTAGAAGTTGGGCCTGGTGATATTGTATGGACCAGTCCCATTACATTCGTAGCATCAGCTAATTGTGCTTTGTATTGTGGAGCAGAAGTTGATTTCGTTGACATTGATGCTAAATCTTATAATATGTCAGTGAGCTGTTTGGAAGAAAAATTAATTAAAGCTGAGAAATCGGGCCTATTACCAAAAGTTGTAATCCCAGTTCATTTGGCAGGTCAATCTTGCGAGATGGATAAAATCTATATTCTTAGTCAAAAGTATGGTTTTAAAATTATTGAAGATGCTTCACATGCCATCGGGGGTAAATATAAAAATAATCCTATTGGAGGTTGTCAGTATTCTGACATTACAGTCTTTAGCTTTCACCCAGTTAAAATTATTACAACAGGGGAAGGTGGAATGTGTTTAACTAATAACTCTCAACTAGCGAACTTATTAAACCGATATAGAAGTCATGGAATAGTCAGGCATCAAAGTGAAATGACGGCAAAGTCAGATGGGCCTTGGTTTTATCAACAAATTGAATTAGGGTTTAATTACAGAATGACGGATATACAGGCAGCACTAGGATTGAGCCAATTTAAAAAGATTGATGATTTTGTAAACTTAAGACATAAGATTGTAGAAAAGTACAATGAATCTTTAGGAAAAGACTGGATTACACTACCTAGCCAAAATAAAGATACAATCTCTTCATTCCATCTTTATATAATAAGAGTTAAGGTTGAAAATAAATTAATTTCAAGATCGCAATTGTTTGAGAAGTTACGCAACGAAGGCATAATGGTTAATTTACATTATATTCCCATTTATAAACATCCATATTATGCTAAATTTGGGTATAATGAAATTGATTATCCAAATGCAGAGCTTTATTACAAAGAAGCAATTTCACTTCCTATATATTCATCTTTAATAATGGATGATATCATGAAGGTTGTGAATACTATAAATACTCCAAATGGATTTCAAACTTTATTTTGATAAAATGAACTACTTTAATAAAATAGTTATTGGTACAGCTCAATTTGGTTTAAATTATGGAATTAATAATCAAACAAAATTTAATTTTTCCGAAAAGGAACAAATTCTTCATAAGGCCTTTGATCTGGGAGTTCGTACAATTGATACAGCTATCTCTTACGGCAATAGTGAAAAGGTCTTAGGTCAGATTGGTATTAGTAATTGGAATACAATAACAAAACTTCCAACATTTAAGGAAACTAAATATGAGAAAAGTGAATGGGTGAAAAAAGAAATTCATAACTCATTAAAAAGGCTAAATATAAATCAGTTTGAAGGTGTACTTTTTCACAATCCAGATGAATTAAAAATCAAAGAAAACATAAATTTATACCATGGATTAAGGAAATTACAAGAAGAAGGACTAATTAAAAAAATCGGCTTTTCTATTTACAATATAGAACAAGCAGAGTTTTTATTAAAAAATTTTGACTTTGAAATTCTACAAGTTCCTTACAATGTTTTTGATAGGCGATTTGACAATGAAAAAATTAATAATGAGCTAAAAGCAAAAAAAATTGAATTACACGCAAGGTCAATATTTTTGCAAGGACTTCTCCTAATGGAATTAAATAAAATACCCGAAAATTTTAAATTTTGGAAAAATTTATTTCTTGACTGGAATAAATTCTTACTAGAAAGTAATACGAATGCCTTAGATGCTTGTATCGCATTAACATTAAACAATAAAAATTTCAGTAAGGTCTTAATTGGAGTTGATAATTTAATTCAAATTGAAGAAATAGCATCAAGTGTTAAAAATGTTAAACAATTATATTTGCCTGAAAATTTATCTACAAACGATATAAATTTAATAAATCCACAAAATTGGAAAAAATATGAATAACATTATTGCAATTGTTCAAGCAAGAATGGGTTCAACAAGGTTTCCCAATAAAGTCATGTCAAAAATCAATAATCATACTTTAATTGAAATATTATTAAAACGACTTTCTAAATCAAAATTAATTAATAAAATCATACTTGCAACTACTGATTTAGAATCTGATGATTTATTACAAGCTCATGTAGAAGAAATTGGATTTAATGTTTTTAGAGGCGATTCTGATAATGTTTTAAAGAGATATTATGAAACAGCCATTAAATTTAATGCTGATATTATTGTACGTATTACTGGAGATTGTCCACTAATTGACTCTTCTATTGTTGATGATGTAATTAACTTGTATTTGAATAATAAAGTTGATTATGCTGCAAATACATTTCCACCTACTTTCCCCGATGGATTAGATGTTTCAGTATTTAGTTTTAAAGCACTTGAAGCTGCTTTTTTAAATGCAAATTCAAACTTTGATAAGGAGCATGTTACCCCATACATAAGAAATTCTGATTCTTTCACTAAAATTAATTTAAGTAATAATATTGACTTGTCAAATAATCGATGGACTGTGGATGAAAAAATAGATTATGAATTAATAAAATTAATTTTTGACCATTTTGAACCAAATATATTTTTTGATTATAAAAGCATCTTAGAGTTCAAAATAAAAAATTTAAAACTATTTGAAATGAATAAAGATATTAAAAGGAATGGAGGTTCTAGTTTAGGCAAGGGTCAAAAATTATGGAAAAGAGCAAAATCTATAATTCCAGGTGGAAATATGTTATTATCCAAAAGACCTGAAATGTTTTTGCCAGAAAAATGGCCATCATATTTTACTAAAACAGAGGGATGTAGTGTTTGGGATTTAGATGGGAACATGTACAAGGATCTGTCAGTGATGGGTGTGGGTACAAACATTTTAGGATATTCTCATTATAGAGTAGATGAATCTGTGATAGATATTGTAAAAAAAGGTAACATGTCGACTTTTAATTGTCCAGAAGAAGTATACCTTGCAGAAAAGCTTATTGAAATGCACCCTTGGGCTGAAATGGTTAGATTTGCAAGAACAGGTGGAGAAGCAAATACAATGGCAATAAGAATTGCAAGAGCCGCTACTGGTAGAGATAAAGTTGCGATTTGCGGTTATCATGGATGGCATGATTGGTATTTATCGTGTAATTTAGCTGAAGATAAAAATTTAGACGGCCATTTAATTCCTGGCTTAGAACCTAATGGAGTTCCAAGATGTCTAAATGGAGTAACTTTAACTTTTCAATATAATAAGTATGAAGAACTCTTAAATTTAGTTAATAATAATCCAGACATTGGTGTTATTATGATGGAAGTACAAAGAAATGAGCCACCAATTGACAATTTTCTTCACAAAGTTAGAGACCTTGCAACTAGTAAAGGGATAGTATTAATTTTTGATGAATGTACATCTGGTTTTAGGGAAACTTATGGCGGACTACATCTTAAATATAATGTTATTCCAGATATTGCAATGTTTGGAAAGGCACTAGGAAATGGGTATGCAATAAATGCGATTATTGGAACAAGAAATGTAATGCAAGCAGCACAATCAACTTTTATAAGCAGTACTTTTACAACAGAAAGAATTGGCCCAACAGCTGCAATTACAACATTAAAAGTGATGAATGAAATCAAAAGTTGGCATACGATATGTGAAACAGGTGATAAAATTTCAAATTTCTGGAAAAAATTAAGTCAAAGATATAACCTTGACATGAAAGTTTTTGGTTTAGCCCCATTGATAAAATTTTCTATAAACAGCCCTAACAACTTGATTTATAAAACTTATATAACACAAGAAATGTTAAAAAAAGGATTTTTGGCTGGCAATAGTGTAAATGTCAGTATAGCTCATACTGACAAAATTCTGAATGAGTATGAAAATCGTTTAGACGAGGTTTTTTTTAATATTACAAAATTTGAAAAAGAAGGCTTCAGAGTTGAAGAAATTTTAGAAGGTCCAATTTGTCATACAGAATTTAGAAGGTTAAATTAAGATGATTTCGTATTTTTTTATTCCTGCAGATAATCAAATTTTCTTGTCAAAAAAGTCTACTATAAATGCTAATGAATTTATAGTAGACTTTGAAGATTCTATAAATCAAGAAAATCTAATATTATATCTTGAAAATTTAATTAAATACAAAATACCTAAAAATACTTGGATTAGAATTGTTAATCCTATACAATCCAAAAATATAAATAAAGATTTATTTATAAAAAAAATTTTAAAATACGGGTTTACAAATTTTATTATACCTAAAATCAGAAGTGTAAAAGAAAGAGATTTAATTTTCAATAAATTCGATTCATTCAAGTTGAATAAAAAAAGTCTTAAATTTATTCTTTTAATAGAAAATCCAGCAGCATTGATAAATCTTTACAATATATGCAACTCTAAACTAGTTTATGGAATTGGTGTTGGAAGTCACGATTATTGTGCTGATATTAATATGGAGCATACATTAAGTAATATTTTATTTTTAAGAATGTCTATATTAAATGTTGCAAAAGCTTTAGAGTTAAAAGTAATTGATTTTGCATCAATGAATATAAAAATGGAAAGCAGTTTCAAAAAAGAATGTTTAGATTCAAAAAGCAAAGGTTTTGATGCGAAATTTTTAATACATCCTTGGCAGCTAAATATTTTTAATAATTCCAACCTGTATACAAATGAAGATATAATATTTGCAAAAAAAGTTGATGACCATATAAAAAAAATTGGGGGTATTGATAACTTTAAAATAACAAAAATTGACGGACGAATTATAGAAGGACTTCACTTACCAAATATTCTGAAAATAATAAATAAAATCAAAAAATGATAAAGACTAATTTTGGCAACTATTATGAAGACTTTGAATTGAATCTTGAAATTTTTCATCCACTATCTAAAACAATATTTGAAAGTGACAATAATATTTTTAGCTTATTAACAATGAATCATCACCCAGTTCATACAAATATTGATTATGCAAAAAACGAGAAATATGGTCAAATTTTAGTTGTTGGGACTTTGACTTTTAGCATAATAGTTGGTATTACTGTGCCTGAAATTAGTGGTAAAGCTATTGCAAATTTAGAATATTTAAACATTAAACATTTAAATCCTGTTTTTATTGGGGACACTTTATACGCAAAGTCTACAGTTTTGCAAAAGGATACAAAATCCAACAATTCAAAAACTGGCATTATTCATGTTGAAACAACTGGGTTTAATCAAAATAATATAGATGTTTTAAAGTTTGAAAGAAAAGTATTAATTAAAAAACTAAATCCTTAAAGATGAATAAAATAAATTTTCCAATGAGAAGTTTAATGTTTGTGCCTGGAAATAATATCAAGTTTATTAAGAAATCGTTCAACTCAGATGCTGATGTATTATTATTAGATTTAGAAGATTCTGTAGAATCTATAAAGAATAAAGCAATTGCAAGAAATTTAATATTAAGATTGATTAAATTAAATACAACAAAAAAAATATTTATTAGAATTAATGATATAGAGAGTGGTGAAATTTTGAAAGATCTTGAGAAATTAACTATAAATGGTATTGATGGATTTATGTTTCCTAAATCATTAAGCGGTTTAGACATTTATTTTTTTGACAAATTAATTACTAGTTTCGAATACAAAAAAGGATTAGAAGTTGGAAAATTTAAAATAATTCCATTAATAGAAACTACTTCCGCTGTTATGAATGTTGATGATATCTGTAAGTCATCAAAAAGAGTTATTGCAATTGCATTTGGAAATGAAGACTATTTGACCGACCTTGGTGCATTAAGTGATCCTAATGGTGATAATTTGTTTTTTCCAAGAGTAATGATAACTAATGCTGCTAAGGCAAATAACATAGTGCCAATTGATACTGTTCACGTAAACGTTCACGATTTAAAAGATTTAGAGCAAAAATTACAGTTATCAAAAAAATTAGGTTTTGAGGGTATGTTAGTATTGCATCCAAAAGAATTGCCCTTAGTTAATAAATACTTTTCACCTTCAATTTCTGAAATTAAAAATGCAAAAAATATTATTAAAATATCAAAAAGTAAATTGATTAAAAGTAAAAGTGTTGATATAATTGACGGAAAATTTGTTGGACCACCAATGATAAAAGCAGCAAAAAAAATTCTTGAAAGAGATAAATTAATAAGAGGATTATGAAAAAAATAATTATTATTGGCGGTTTTGGAAATGGAACTGTTGCTCAATCTACAATCGAAGATATAAACATATATAAACCACAATACGAAATTATAGGGTTTTTGAATGATAATCATACAGAATTTATTAATGGATATCCTATATTAGGTAAAATAGATAAAAATACTGTTAATAAATATTTACAGTATAAGGATGTTTGTTTTTATTATAGTTTAATATCTTTAAAATTAAATTATAATTTTTTATATAAACTAGTAGATCTTGAAATTCCTGCGCAAAAATTACCAACTTTAATACATCCAACAGCCGTAATTTCTAAATTTTCAAAAATTGGCCAAGGATGTTGTATACAGCCCTTTGTTTCAATTGGTCCGAATGTTCAAATTGGAAATCACGTCCAAATTTATGCACAATCTTTAATCGGTCATGGTGCACAGATTGACAACTATGCATATATAGCAAATAACGCCTGTATAGGTGCAGATGTACACTTAAGTGAAGGGGCTTATGTTGGCACAAATGCATCAACAATTGAATTTATAACAATTGGAAAGTGGTCAATTGTCGGCATGGGCTCTGTTGTTTTAAAAGATGTTCCAGATTTTATTAAAGTTGTTGGAAATCCAGCTAGGATAATTTGACCCTCTCCCAATAATTCGGACCGTTTAAAACTAGAAAATCGGGCAATTTTCAATACCTTAAAAACCAGAAAATTGCACATGAAAAAGACAAGATTCACGGAACAGCAGATTGCCTTTGTTTTAAAACAGGCAGAGACCGGCACTTCCGTTGCCGAGGTGGTACAAAAATTGGGTGTTTCGGAGGCCACGTTTTACAATTGGAAGAAAAAATATGGCGGTTTGAGTGTAACCGAGGTTCGTCGCCTTAAGCAATTAGAGGATGAAAATGCCCGATTGAAAAAGATCGTTGCCGACCTAAGCCTGGATAAAGAGATGCTGCAGGATGTTTTAAAAAAAAATTGCTGACCATAAGGCAGTTAAAGATGCTTGTACAACGATTGGTTGATCAGTATAAAGTTTCTACGCGTCAGGCTTGCGAGGCGATGATGTTGACCCGCTCCGTGTGGTACTACAAATCGGTTCGAAGAAGTGACGTGGCTGTTCGAAGGTGCATCGTAGAGATTGCCAACACCAGGATTCGATATGGGGTAAACCGTATTCATGCTCTTTTGAAGCGCGAAGGCTGGAAGGACAACAAGAAGCGGATACATCGCATTTACAAGGAAGAAGGGCTTAATCTTCGCAGTAAAAGGCCCCGTAGAAGCAAAGTAGCTGCGCACCGCATGGAACGTCCCAACCTAATAAAGCCACACCAATGTTGGTCGATGGATTTTGTGGCAGACCAGCTGTTTAATGGCCGTAAATTCCGGGTGCTAACTTTAGTCGATAATTTTAGTCGACAATGCCTCGCAATCAGGGTCCGACAGTCCATCAAAGGAATCGATGTAGTTAGGATCATGGAAGATGTCAAACAGTACTTTCGTATAACTCCTGAACGAATACAAGTAGACAATGGATCAGAGTTCATCAGCTAGGATTTTGATCGCTGGGCGTATGAAAATAATGTTACCTTAGATTATTCTCGCCCCGGGAAACAAACAGATAATCTGTTCATTGAATCATTTAATGGTAGCTTCCGGGACGAATGTCTGAATGTGAATTGGCTCATGTAGTTGGAAGATGCCGAATAAAAGATCGAGACCTTGCGACAAGATTACAACCACTTCAGATCACACAGTTCGTTGAACAAAATGACACCGATAGAATACATTAAATCACGCCTGATTTCTACAAATAACAGTGTCTGAAATATGGGAGAGGGTCATTAAGATTAATACTTAAGTTTTAAACTGTCTGCTTTTTAGGGGTACTTACAATTGGAAAAAATTAAATTTTTGTTTAGAGTAGACGCAGGTCAGCAAATAGGATTAGGTCATTTCTATAGGTCTGTTTCACTTGCGCAATATTTAGTTCGTCAGGGGCACGAAGTTTTTTTTATAAATAAAAAATCAATTTTTTGGGTCAATGTTAATCTAAACTTTGATTTTAAATCATATTATTTAGAAAATACTAATGAACTTGAAATAATAACAAATAAAAAAATAGATGTTTTATATGTTGACGGCCAAATTATTTATTCTCAAAAATATATTTTAGAATTAAAAAAGCATTCTAAAGTTATTTTCTTCCAAAATTTAACAAAATCTAGAGTATTTGCTGATATTTATATTTCACCTTCAATCGACCATGATAATTTATTTTTTTCTAAATTTCCTAATTCAACAAAAGTTTTTTATGGCTTAGAATATTTTTTATTTAATTCAAAAATTTTAAAATTACTAAAAAATAAAAATAAATCTATTAAACAAAATATTGGGATAATAGCAGGGGGATCCGATCCTAAAAATTGTCTCTTTAAGATATTCAAACTTATAAATTTTGAAAAATATCCTAATCAAACTTTTACATTTTATTATGGAGTTGATAACATTGGGAATACAAAAAAAATATCTGATTTTATTAAGTGCCCAAAAAACAAACACAATAATGTAAAACTTGAAAATTTTGATCATGTTAAAATTTTAAAAAATTATATTTTAATTTCAGCATTTGGGGTATCTACTTATGAATTTTTAGCATTTGGTAAGCCTATTATATCAGTTGCTCATTCATCAAAAAATTTACAATCACTAAATAATTTTGAAGTTAAAACTAAGTCGTTATTAAATGTTGGATTAATTAGTTGTTTGAGTAAAGACGTATTGAATAAACACATTAATAGACTACTTATTGACAATGTTTTTAATAATAAACTTAGAAAAAAAGCAAGGTCAACTGTTAATTTTAATGGAATTGAGAAAGTCGCTAAAATATTACTAAATGAATAATATATTTGATTTTAAGCAAGTTTTTATTATTGCAGAATTATCAGCAAATCACAATAATAGCCTTGAAATAGCAATTGATTCTGTTAAAGCAATTGCAAAATCTGGTGCAAATGCAGTAAAGGTTCAAACATTCAAGCCAGAATCCCTAACATTAGATGTGGATAATGAGTTTTTTGGACCTAAAAAAAGTGGTCTATGGAAAGGGTTAAAACCATATGATCTTTTTTCTGACGCAGCATTACCTTATGATTGGCATTCAATTTTAAAAAAAACAGCCAATGATTTAGGTTTAATTTTTTTTAGTACACCATTTGATAAAGAAAGTGTTGATTTTTTAGAAAAATTGGATGTGCCAATGTATAAAATTGCGTCACTTGAAATTAATGATCTTGATTTGATTAAATACGTTGCCAAAAAAAATAAGCCAATTATTTTATCTGGTGGAGTTGCTGATTTGGCTGATATACAACTGGCAATTGAAGCAATACTAGGAGTTAATAAAAATATAGATATTTCTTTATTAAAATGTACATCAGAATACCCGGCTGATTTTATCGATGCTAATTTAGTTACAATTAAAAATATGATTGATACTTTTGGTGTTAGAGTAGGAGTATCTGATCATACTTTAGGCTTAACAGTACCTTTAATTTCGGTTGCATTTGGAGCTAAAATTATTGAAAAACATTTCATTTTGAATAAATCTCAAGGTGGTGCAGATGCTGCATTTTCAATGGAGCCAAATGAATTTACAGATATGGTAAGTAGAGTTAGGGAGGCAGAATTAGCAATAGGACAAGTAAAATATTCAGTAACTAATGATCAAAAACTTAAAAGAAGATCATTATTTTTTATTGAAAATCTATCTAAAGATGACATTATTACACATTCTAACGTGAAATCAATTAGACCAGGCAATGGAATTGAACCAAAGCACTTAGATAAAATTATAGGAATGAAAGTTACTAAAAATATAAAAAAAGGAACACCAGTTTCTTGGCAATTAATTAAAAATTAATACTATGTATAAATTAAATTCGGTAAAATTCAGGAAATTATTATTGGGTATGAAAAAGTCATATGAGCAGAATCTAAATGTAATGGAATGGGCAAGAGTTTTTTTAGGTAAGTCTCAGAATTCTTTACAATCTACATTAATAGCTTACGACTTGCAATCTGGTAATTATGTTGCTAATGCCGAAAAAAATCCAAAATACAATTTAGCATGGGGTAAACAATTAGCTCATTTCATAAATTTAAGATTAGAAAAAGGGGATTCAATTTTAGAAATTGGTGTTGGTGAAGCAACTACTTTATCGTCTGTTTTTAAATATTTAAATTTTAAAAACATTAAACTATTCGGTTTTGATATTAGTTGGTCTAGACTTTATGTAGCTAATAAATATTTAAATAAACAACATATTAATGCAAATCTTTTTGTAGCTGATCTGTTCAATATACCACTAGCCGATAATTCTATTGATATAGTTTATACATCACATTCACTAGAACCCAATGGAGGAAAAGAAAAAGAAGCACTTATTGAATGCTTAAGAATAGCAAAAAAGGCACTTATTTTATTTGAACCAATCTATGAATTAGCTAATATTGATGCTCAAAAAAGAATGATGCATCATGGTTACGTTAGAAATTTAAAACAAATAGCCGAAAAAATTGGAGCAAAAGTTGAATATTATAAACTTTTGGAGAAAAGGGCAAATGATTTAAACCCAACTGGAGTTATTATACTCACTAAAATAAAAAATAAAAAAATTGCCAATAAAAATATTTTGAAATTTATATGTCCTATTTCAAAAACACCAATAGAAAACTATAAAGATTTTTTCTTTTCTAATGATTCCGGTCTAATTTATCCAATTATTAATAATATTCCTGTATTGTGCTCAGAAAGTGCAATTCTAGGATCAAAAATGAAAGAGTTAATATGAAGTATTGTAAAAAATGTTTAATTCCCGATACTAGACCTAATGGCAAATTCAATAATGATGGAATTTGTATACCATGTGAATATTCTTATAATTCTGAACAAGTTAATTTTGAAGAACGACTTTCTGAATTAAAGCTTGTAATTCAGAAATTCATATCTAAGGCCAAAACAAAAAGATGGCAGTGTATAATTGGTGTCAGTGGCGGTAAGGATAGTACAAGACAAGCACTTTGGGCTAAAGAAAAATTAGGACTTAATCCATTGTTAGTTTCAGTTGCATATCCACCAAGACATATCTCACAAATTGGAGCAGATAATTTGAGCAATCTAATAAATATGGGATTTGATACACATGTTATTGGACCGGCTCCAATACTTTCAAAAAAACTAGTTAAAGAAGCTTTTTTTAGATTTGGCAATTGGTGTAAGGCGACTGAAATGGCCCTTTTTTCTGGGGTTCCAAGAATTGCCGTTGAAAAAAAAATTCCTTTGATTTTATGGGGTGAAAATCCAGCATTACAAGTCGGTGATTTAGGAACTTTGGGTAGTTCAATATGGGATGGAAACAATTTAATCAATTCAAATACAATTTCCGGAGGTAATTTAGATTGGTTTTTAGATGTCAGTAATAGTATAAAAAAATTATCTACTTATAAATTTCCTGATAAAACCGAATTAAAAAAAAATAAAGTACAAACAATTTTTATGGGTCCGGCATGGCCTGATTGGTCATCTGAGATTAATTCAAGAATTGCAATTGCACATGGTTTGTCATATAGAAATGATTTACCTGAAAACACGGGTGATTTATTAGGGACCAGAATGGTTGATGAAGATTGGACAATTGTAAATATGCTTTTGAAATATTATAAACTTGGTTTTTCAAGAGGAACAGAGCAAGCAAATGTTTTAATAAGAGAAGACGTGATTACTAGAGAAGAAGGAGTATTAATTGCAGAAAAATATGATGAAGCTTGTGGAGACAAGTATATCAAAGAGTTTTGTAAATACATTGAAATAACGGAGCAACAATTTTGGCTTAACGTGATAAAATTTACAAACAAAACATTATTTGATGTTTCTAGCGGTAGACCGGTAAAAAAATTCATAATTGGAAAAGGAATAAATAATGAAGAAAATTAAAATACTTAATTACGGTAATGGTAATCTGGGTTCATTACTAAATACATTTAACTCAATCAATTACCCATCATCAGTTATTAAAGATTTAAATGAAATTGATGAAGCGGACTTATTAGTATTACCAGGAGTTGGATCAGCAATGACTGCATCAAATTCTTTCAAGAATCAAATATTATTAGAAAAATTGAACCTCCGCAATGCCAATAAAAAACCTATATTAGGAATATGCCTTGGCGCTCAATTTTTTTTTGAATATATGCATGAATCTAAGCAACGTGGATTAGGATGGGCGAGTGGTGAAGTGAAAGAAATGAAATTATTTAATACTGGATGGAGTCAACTAGACTTCAATGCATTAAAAAAGCATAATTTAAATAAAAATCTAAATAAAAATGACTCCTTTTACTTTAATCATCAATATATATTTCCAAATTTAGCAGAAGTTTTACCTCATCTTATTTATGATAAAAAAAATGCAATTCCATCAATATATTTAAACGAACATTTATGTGGTGTTCAATTTCATCCTGAAAAAAGCCAGTCTAGTGGCATCAAAATTTTAAGTAATATTTTAAAAATATATTATGGCATATAAAAGATTAATCGGAAGTTTAATTGTTAAAAATGGGTATTTAGTAAAATCATATAGTTATAATTTTTGGAGGCCAGCAGGATCTATTTCATCTGCTCTTAAAATTCTTGATAGTTGGAAAGTTGATGAAATTTTCATAATAGATATTTCAGCAAACAACAGTATTGATATTAAATTATTAGACCAAATAAAAAATTCAAAAATTACAACACCAATTACATATGGTGGAGGAATTCGAAAACCTGATGATATCAACTTAATTTTAGATTCTGGTTGCGATAGGATTTTAGTAGAAACTTTGTTATATGATAACGATAAAAATTTAATTGAAATAAATAATATAATAGGAAAGCAGGCTATTGTTGCATCAATTCCAGTTTATTTTGATGGAAATAATTACATTTCATGGTATCATTTTAAAACAAATAAAAAAATTATAAATATTAAAGATTTAATTCTAAATATGGACACTAGTCAATTTTCAGAATACCTATTTACTGATGTAAATAATGAAGGAAAAGAAGGTTTTTTTTCGATGAAACTTTTTGAAAAAATAAAAGACTTAGATATTTCATTATTAAAACATAAAGCAATTTATTTTGGAGGCATAGACTTAAAAGCAGCAAATATAATTTTAGATGATCCATTAACAGTAGGTATTGCAATAGGCAATGTCAATTTAGAAAGAGAATTAGTAATCCCTAAAATAAGGACCTCTTTAGGCGCTAAAAATAAAATCGAATGTATTAGAAAAATAAATTTATAATATGATGAAATGCAAAAAATGCTTATATACTTCCAATCATCCATTTGGTTTAAACTTCAATAAAGATGGTTTATGTACAGGTTGCTTAACACATTTGGAAAAGTATAGCTTAGATTGGGATAATAGATTTATTATTCTCCAAAATAAAGTAAATGCACTTAAAAAAAAGAACAACGATTATGATTGTATTGTTCCTATAAGAGGGACTCCAGAACATTTTTATTTACTTGATGTTGTTATAAATAAATTAAATTTGAATCCACTAGTTGTTTCGTTTAATTCACAATTTAATAGTAATGTAGGAATTAAAAATTTTGACTTAATAAGAGAAACATTCGATGTTGATATAATACATTATACAAGTAATCCTATTATTTACAAAAAACTAATAAGAGAATCACTTTCAAGTTTAAATTCTATACGTTGGCCATTTTTAGCTGGTGAAACTCAATTTCCTGTAAAAATAGCTATTGAAAAAAAGATACCATTAATTATTTGGCCATATTATCAACCAAATGAACAAGTAGGTCTTCATTCTTATATTGAAGAGGCAGAAATGTCAAGAAGGTCAAGGCATGAATTTGATTTATTAAGAACAGAACCAATAGATTTTATAAATGTTGGTAGTACAATAAATTTATCTGATATCGAAGATATAGAATATCCAAGTAATAAAGATTTAACTAAGCAAAAAATAGTTGGAATCTATTTAAGTAACTACATCCCATGGGATTCTAGAAAATTCAGTGAACAAATGATATCAAAGTATAATGCGTTTTCTTCATTAAATACTAGAACTTTTGATACTTATGACAGAATAGACGATATGACATATATGACAATACACGATATACTAAAATATGCAAAACTTGGATATTCTAGAGTTACAGATAATTTAACTCGTGAAATTCGTTTCAATCGAATAAACATTGAAGATGCTAAAATTATTGAAAAATATTATCAGTCTCAAATACCCATCGATGAAATAGAAATATTTCTCAATTGGTTAGGTGGAATTAATATAGAAGGTTTTAAATGGTATTTAAAAAGCTTACCTTATAAAATTAATTTTAATGCAGAAAGCAGCATTTCTTTAAATTTAAATCAGACTAATTTTATTAATTCTTTTATAAATAATTGCGAGAAAGTTCATCATAATAGATACTTTATAACATTTGGTAAAGGTTTAAATATCTAACAATGTTTGAAATAATTATAAAAACTAAAAGATTATTAATTAGAAATCTTACCAAAGATGATGTTAGTACGGATTATTTAAATTGGTTAAGAAACAAAGACAATCTTAAATTTATAGTTAGCGCCAATGAAACGAATACTTTGGAAAATTTGCAAAATTACGTTGAGAAAAAAAGTTTAAAAAAAGATATAATTTTTTTAGGAATTTTTGATCTTCAAACCAATTTACATATTGGGAATGTAAAGTTTGAACCAGTTGATATAATAAAAAAATATGCTGTAATGGGTATTTTGATTGGGAACAATGAGTACAAAGGAATTGGAATTGCAGAAGAAGTTTTAACAAATACGTTTCAATTTTTATATCAAAAATTTCATATTAATATGTTTTTGCTTGGTGTTAACAAAAATAATATACCTGCTATTAAAGCATATAATAAGATGGGCTTTCGAAAATCTAATTCACATATATTGAAACCAAAATCTACTGATGCAATTATTATGGAATTTAAAATACCTAATCATTGCTGATTTAGTCATGTTAAAATTTAAGAAAGTCAGAGCTATTCTAAACGGTCATGAGTACCTTAAGTTATTTAATAAGTTACAATTATTAAATAATTTAAAAACTGATTTAGTTGAATCTGAATTAAAAATTAGTTTAAAATATCTTTTTTTGAAATTTGACATAGATAATGCCAGTGATTTAACTAAGCAGTATATTGTTTTAAAATTAAAGACAAAAAGTTTTTCTAATATTGCAAGATTTTATGGGTTAATTGAATCCATTTTAATGTTTTTTGGTAATGGCAAACCTGTTACTTTTCCTTTACCTTCACAATGGTTTACAATTTTAAGGAAATATGAAATAAAAATTAATACTTTATTTTCCAGTTTTCATTGGATATATTTTATTGTAATACACTATTTTAAAGGTGTTATATATATTTTCAAAACTTATTTTTCATTTTTTGATTTAACAAATAATTATAATTACAATAAAAAATTAAAGAAATCTATTACGTTTGATGATTTGATTGATTGTCAATTTCCTACAAATAATAATTTATTTAGTCATGATATTTTCACTTGGTTTACTGATTTTAAATCTACGAATTATTATCTCATACATAATAATATCAGATTTAACTATAAGTTATATAACAAAAACATAAAATATAATCATTATATAATACCCCCATTAAATTCTTTATTAACATTTTTAAAATTTCTATTTTGGTCGTTATATATTATAAGCTATACGTTTATTCAGTTGCTTTTAAATAAATGGTGGTATCCTTTACTTTTAACAGAGATAGTAAAAACAAAACGATTTGAATTACAAAAAAATCATAAATTCATTTCTGAAGAGTACTATTTTTGTTGTGAGTGGGTTTATAGACCACTATGGACATATTATTTAGAAAAACATTTACAAAAAAAAATCATATTTTATTTTTATTCTACAAATTCAGAAGGTTTTAAGACAAAAAATGGATATAAGCCACATGATTTTGATTGGAGGATAATTTCTTGGCCAATATATCTAGTATGGGACGATTATCAAAAAATCTTTATTAAAAAATATGCTAAAAGAAATCCAGAATTTATAATAAGTGGACCTGTGTATTTTCAAGCAAAGATTGTGGAATTACCAAAATTATTAAACAATTTAAACACTATTGTAATTTTTGATATTCCACCATTTAGACCATATCAATACAAAAAACTTGGATTGCCATACAATTATCACACTTATGAAATTACTTGTAAATTCTTAGATGACATAATTTATGTTTCGGAAAAATTGAATTTAAATATATTTTTTAAAAGAAAAAGAAAAAGTTTTTCAAATTATCATGATAAAAGATATCAAAAATATATCACAAAACTAATTATTAATAATAAAAATATATATGAAATTGATCCTGATTTATCAGCATTTCATGTTATTTCCCACACTTCAGCCTCAATTTCATTTCCTTTTACTTCAACCGCACTGATATCAAAACATTTACAGAAGCCATCATGTTATTATGATCCATCTGAATTACTTTATAAAGATGATAATGGATCTCATGGGATTACTATTTTATCTTCTAGAATTGAATTATATCATTGGCTTAACAAGGCATTAAATTTATAAAATATTAAAAAGTCGATTTATTACATACTTCCATCTTTAGCGCAAAGTATTATACCGGTAATTACTTTACCTATTTTTACAAGAATTCTTACTACAAAAGACTTTGGAATATATGCTATGTCTATTGCATTTGTTTCTTTTTTTTCTGGTTTTGCTAATTTTGGTCTACATATAATATACGAAAGAGATTTATTTAATCCGATTTTCAAAACAAAACAAAACAAATTATTTCATTCTATAATTCTGTTTGTAATTCTTTCACATTTTTTTTTTGGTATTTTGATATTCATCTATAAACATCAAGTTTCTTTTTTTATTTTTAAAAATATATCTTACGATAAAATAATTTTAATTACTTATTTAAGTATTGGAGTTACTAATATAAAAAATTATTTTTTAATATATTTTAAAAATACATTACAGCATTCAAAATTTTGTATCTATTCAATTGATGATATTATTTTGAATTTTTTTATTTCATTGTTTTTGATTTTATTTTTTAAGTCTGGTATAATTGGGATACCATTCAGTCAACTTATTGGAACTTCAATAATGTTACTATATTTATATGTAAAAACTGCAAAAGAATTACCATTTGATTTCTCGTTAAAAATTGTTAAATCCAGTTTAAAAGAAGCTTTGCCACTCTTACCAAAATCTTTTTTAAGTGTAGCTTCTACGCAGTTAGATAAATATATTATTGGTGTCGTTTCTACATTAGGTAATGTAGGTATTTATAGTTTAGGACAGAAATTATCCTATTTTGTTTTTAATTTTATGAATGTTTTACAAAACATGTATTCACCAATTGTTTATAGTTATCTACATAATTTTGAAAAAAATATTGCAGGAAAAAAAATTGGAAAATATCTTGAAAAATATTTTTATTTATCTGCCTTAGGGGCTTTAGTGATTGGTTTATTTAGTAAAGAATTTTTTATGTTATTTTCTACTAAAAATTTTTATGATGCCTCATATGTCACTGTGTTTTTGAGTTTAATGTATTTATCATATTTTTTTGGTAAACAACCTCAATTAATTTTTGCAAAGAAAATTTTTATTTCAAATTATATCTCAATATTTAGTTTAATAACAAATGTTTTTATTACATATTTTTTTATTAACATATATGGGCTAATTGGAGCTGCTTTAGGAACATTTTTCGCCTCAATACTTAGTGTTATTTTAAGTTTTGTAGTTACACAAAAAGTATATAAAATTCAATATAATTTAATTTTTTTTATTTCAATTTTTCTTTATGTTCTTTTCTCATTAATCCTTGGATTATTAATAAATCAAATCGAATTTCTGTTAATATATAAAATTTTATTTAAGTTTTTCATAATATCTGCATATTTTATTCTTTATTATAAAATTTTTAATTTCTCAATGAATAGTACATTTATTAAATTTAAAAATAATTTAATTTATAAGTCTTGAATATAAATACCATTTTATCAAATAGAAACCTTACTGAAAATGATCCTTTAAGAGTCATAGTTCATAGTAAATTGAACTTACCTAGACCAGTTATTTTCCGCTTGGAGAATAAAAGTTTTGACGTTTTTCATGGGTAAAAACACTTGAAAAAGTTTTTTTATTTAATTCTAAAAAAGTTTTTTTGAATGACTTATATCTTTTGTACTATAATTCAAAATGCTAATATCAAACCAAAACATCTTTAAAATCAATGGAAAAAAAAATTGTACAAGTCGGTTATGGTCATGTAAAACCCATTAATATAGGGCATGGCTTACCGCTGGTTTTTGTTGGTGGTCCTTGTGCCATCGAAAGCCGTGATCACGCATTCAAAATGGCAGAAGCCATTGGAGCTATTTGTAAACGAGTAGGAATTGAATGGATATATAAAAGTTGCTATGATAAAGATTGTAGATCTTCTCCGTCTAGTTTTCATGGGGTAGGAATCGAAGAAGGGTTGCGAATTTTATCAGATGTTCGAAATGAGTTTGGGCTACCGGTTGTATCAGATTTTTCTGATCCTGCTTGGGGTGCTGCTACCGGTGAAGTTTGTGACCTGGTACAAGTGCCGGCTTACCTTTGCAGACAGACTTCTATTTTGCGTGTTGCTGCCAAAACAGGCAGACCAATCTTGCTGAAAAAAGGACAATTCATGAGTCCTTGGAATATGAAAAATTCAGTAAGGAAAATTGAAGCAAATGGTAACCATCAAATCATTCTTGCCGACAGAGGGACTTTCTTTGGATACAATATGCTAGTGAATGATATGACTTGTTTTCCCATTATGGGGTATACCGGATATCCTGTATGTTTTGATGCCAGCCATTCTATTCAACTGCCTACTTCTATGGGAAATATTTCAGGTGGGCAAAGGGAATTCATACCCCATTTGGTAAGATCTGCTGTCGCCAATGGTATTAATCTCCTATTTATGGAAACGCATGATAATCCTGATAAAGCATTATCTGATGCCAATACTGTACTGGATATCAAATACCTTGAAAATATTCTGACGCAAGCCAAAGCGATACATGAGACTAGATTAGAGTTATTGGCTAAACTCGGAGAAGATAATGTTCATCCTAAAAAATAAACTGTATGCTTGTAAAAGATGTAATGCTGTCACTGTATAAGTTTCCCGTTGTCAGAGAGAATTTGTTCTTTAAGGAAGCCCTGGACGTGATGATCGAAAAAAAACTGGGTATTGCCTGTATTGTAGATCACGATCAACATTTGAAAGGTATTTTAACTGATGGGGATATTCGCAGGAAGCTATTGAAAATTCAAAAGCCTTTGTCTGCTCTTTTCGTCGATGATTGTATTGAACATGCTATTCTTTCTCCTGTAGTAATTTCTCCGGTATCCTCTTTGAAAGATGCTGTAGATATTATGGAGCAAAAACAAATCTGGGATTTGCCGGTAGTTGACAGTAATGGTAAACTTGTAGGCTTATTGCATCTCCATCCAGTTGTTCAGGCCTTATTACATGAAAATAATGATACTCAAAGGGGATGAAATATTTAAGTACCTAGCTAATCAAGTCACTGAAAATAGTGACCCGGGTGAAAGTTCTCACTGGAGAAAATACCATGCTAACTTTAAATACACAGGTAGTGGATTTTCAGGTCTGAGCGGTTTTGGTGGTTGTTCTCCATCCTACAAAGGATTGAGGAGAATAGCACATACCATTTTACAAAAGCCATTTCGGGAAATTGGTAAGCAGTTTAGTTCTTTTGATGAAATGGATACCATAGCTGCTGGTTTTACAAGGCAACAATCTCGTGCTTACGATTTGGATGTCTTAAGACAGGTCATTACTATTTCTATGTTAAAAAAAGAGTTAGGTTATTCTAATGAAAACACATTGGTCATTGGAGATGGATTTGCATCCATGACGAGCCTGATTCACCTGTCTAATTTTAGTACTAATACAATACTTGTAAACCTCACTAAAACAATTTTTGTTGATCTCTGGTATCTGCGGGAAATTTTAGGAGATGAAAATTTTGGTCTAAAAGTTCTGCTGGTAACAACAGAAAATGATTTGGAAAATCTGCAAAATACTATATTGAAATCAGGAGAATCTTTTATCATAGCATTTGAGGCACGAAATCAACATTTCATTAGAGCACTTTCATTGGATTTGGTGATCAATATTGCATCCATGCAAGAAATGGATATTGGTATTGTTCAAAAATATATTTCTGATATGCGTCATAGTCAGGATCATCGTCACAATCAGCCTTTAATGTTTTATTGTTGTAACAGAGTTGTAAAAAAATTACCAGGAGGCGAGATCACTCGTTTTGACGATTATGGATGGTTGCCAGAGGATACAATTTTATTTGACGAGTTATGTCCTTGGCATCAAAAATATTATACTACCCGTCCACCATTTTATAGACCCTATGATGGGCCAATAAAGCACAGGCTTGTAAATTTAAAACGTATTAAATGAAATCAGCTTCTCGAAGAAAAGAATTAAAGCAAAAGCTCCGCAACCGGGAAAGACTTTTCGCCGGTTGGGTATCTTTCGCGCATCCATCTATTACCGAAACTTTTGCACGTGCCGGATTCGATTTTATGGCGATTGATATGGAGCATTCCACAATTACCTTACCCGAAGCTCAAAGGATTATTGCGGCTAGTCAAGCAGGAGGAGTTCCCTGTTTACCCAGACCTGTATCTCATTCCAATGATTATATTAAACCATTGATTGAATCAGGTGCAGATGGTATGTTGATTCAAATGGTAAATACAGTAGATCAGGTAAAATCCTTGGTGAATGATATCAAATACCCCCCTGTTGGGAAAAGGAGCTACGGCGTAAACAGAGCACAGGCTTATGGATTTGATTTTGATCAATACATCCAGTCATGGAATGACGAATCTGTATTCATGATACAGGTTGAAACCATTGAAGCGGTAAACAATATTGACTCCTTGTTACAAAATGATCAGATAGATGGGGTAATGGTCGGGCCTTATGATATCTCAGGTTCACTTGGTGTACCAGGTCAAACCAGTCATCCACTTGTAATTGAAGCTTCCAAAAAAGTAATTGCTGCATGTGAAAAATATGGAATCAGTTGTGGTACACAAGTATCCGATTCTACAGAAGAAAGCGTACAAGCATTGTTTGATCTTGGATATACTTATGCCATTTTGGGGTCTGATCTTTTCGTTTTATGGAAATGGGCAGAGAAGATGAACCAATTGATGAGAAAAATGAAATAGAAATTATGAATCAGTATATCAGCGAATTATTTAACATCGAAGGAAGAGTTGCCGTTGTAACAGGTGCAGGAGGGCATTTGTGTGGTGAAATGGCTAGGGCTTTTGCCAAAGCAGGCTGTTCGGTTGCGGTACTTGATTTAAGAATAGAAAAAGCCGAAGCAATAGCAACTGAAATAAAAGCATTGGGTAATCATAATGTGTTACCACTTGCCATTGATGTTGCCAAAAAAGAAGAACACCAACGTTGTTTGCATGAAATCATACAAGCATTCGGTAGGGTGGATATTCTGGTGAATGGTGCAGGTATCAATGGACCTACCCCTTTTCTGGAAATTGAGTTGAAAGAATGGTATGCAATTCTCGATTCGCAAATAACCGGTACTTTTTTGGGTTGTCAGGTTTTTGGTGAGCATATGCTTTCTAATGGAAAAGGATCTATCATAAATATTTCATCGGCTTCAGCCGGACCTCCATTGTCTAAAGCTTTTACTTACTCAGTTGCAAAAGCAGGAATTAAAAACCTTACCCAGAATTTGGGACGAGAATGGGGTACGAAAGGAGTTCGCGTAAATGCAATTCGCCCCGGTTTTTTTCCAACCGAATGGAACCGTAAGAATTTTATTACTAAAGAAAGAGAACAAGCTATTTTGGGTCATACTCCTATGAACCGTTACGGTGAGCCAGCAGAACTTAGTGGGGCAGTAATATGGCTGGCTTCTGATGCGGCTTCTTTTGTAACCGGTGCAGAAATAGAAGTTGACGGTGGATTTTCCTGTATGACCATTTAAATTATCAAAACGATGAGCACAAAAACAGTATTGATCACGGGGGGGAATCGTGGAATTGGGCTAGACATTACCAGATGCTTTGTAAACGAACGATATAAAGTATATGTAGCAGCTCGTCAGCCTTATCAATTAAAAGATGAGTTTGGTACTAAGGTTACTTTTATACAGACCGATGTTCGTAATGAAAACGAAGTAAATAATGCAGTAAAACAAATAATTTCTGAAAATGGTCAACTGGATTGCCTAGTAAATAATGCAGGCTTTTCAGCTTGGAAACCTATTGAAGAAATCGAAGATGCTTTCTTATCGGACATCTTGGATACCAATTTAAAAGGGTTTTTCTGGGGTTGTAAAGCAGCTTCAAAAGTGATGAAGTCGGGGGCAGTTATCATTAATATTTCTAGTATAGCAGGCAAAAGAGGTAGTGCGAATAATGCAGCTTATTGTGCTACAAAATTTGGAGTAAATGGCTTGACACAATCATTGGCTAAAGAATTGGGTCCACGAAATATTAGGGTCAATGCACTTTGTCCGGTTTTAATTATTACAGATGGTTTGTTGGAGGCCTTACAGGGAGAATATGCACCCGCTGCTGGTAATGATCCTGTTGCTTTTATAGAAGGGTTTGCTCAGGCTAATGCAGCTTTCAAGCGTCTCCCAACCGGAGCGGAAGTTGGAAATATGTGTGTTTTTCTTGCTTCGCCCCAATCTTCTGCGATTACGGGACAATGTATTAATGTTGACTGTGGAGTATTTCCTCAATAATTGAATCAAAGTATGAAAATAGTAGCTGTAATACCGGCGCACATGGCGTCTGTTAGGTTCCCAAGAAAAATATTATTTCAGTTTCATGGTTTACCCATGATTGAGCATGTAAGAAGAAGAGCACTATTGTCAAAAGCCTTTGATGATGTATTTGTTGCTACCTGTGATGAAGAGATAGCAAGTGCCATTACATCTTATGGCGGAAAAGTGATCATGACAGCGAATACGCATACCAATGGCACCAGTAGAGTTGCTGAAGCTGTTAAGGATATAGACTGTTCACATGTAGTATTATTACAGGGCGATGAACCTCTCATGTTGCCTTCTCATGTTAACCAGTTGGTTAATGTCATTCGACAGAGTCCGGAAATTGAAAGTTGGAATGCGACTGGTCCGATTGATCATCCTGAAGAGTTGGATAGACATTCTTTTGTAAAATGTGCTATTGCTGAATCAGGTAGAATTATCTTTTGCTTTCGTAGATCTCCCGGATACAGCGATTTTGAAAAACAACAAATATTCATTCGAAAAATCCTTGGATTAATTGCGTTTCGAAAAGATTTTTTGCAAAAGATTGTGGCCATGCCTGTGAGTAGAATTGAGCAATTTGAATTCATAGAACAGATGCGTGTGATTGAGAATGGATATTCAATGATGTCTGTTCCTGTGGCACCTAGTTTACCTTCTGTGAATGAACCTGCAGAGGCGGATATTGTACTTAATTATATAGATAAAGAAGAAACTCAACTGCGCTTATTGAATGCGGTATTACTTGAACAATTCAATCAAGAATATCAGAGTTTATAAATAATGAAGTTTAATCATCAAATTACTGAAGAGGAATATATAGAGCTCTGTGATGTATTTAATCAAATACTTAATTTGGATGAAGAACTTGAAGAATTAATTGCGGTACCTTGGATGCATATCATTAGAGAACATCCTGAAGTGCTCATGCGTTATCATTTTCTTTTTACTAGAAATAAATCAATTCTGACTCGAATTGAAAGAGTGAAAATATATCTCCGCGTAGGATTGCAAAAAATAAAACAATCGTTTTCTAAATATTTATTTAAGGGAAAAAATCACTTCGATAATAAATTTCAACTTGCTTCAGTTGATTTCTTATTTATTACACATTTTTTGAATCAGGATAGTGTAAATCAAAAAAATGATTTTTATTTTGGAGTTATACCTAATCTTCTTAAAAAAATGGGTTATAACGTTTTGGTAGCAGGGGTGCCTCATTTTACTAATGAGCACTCATATGATAGACAAGCTCTACTGGATGCGTACATTAGTAAATGTGTATTTAAAAAGAAAATGTCTGATCGAGATGAACATGAGTTACAACTTAAAATTAAATTAGCTAAAACTAAGATCAACCAACTAATTAAAAGACAGTCTTCAATTCAGAAAAAAGTGATACTCGAATATTCTATGCTGTTGCTTGAAACTCAAGTGGCGAAGACTAATCTTCGAATTTTTGAGCAAGTCAAAGTTCTATTAAGGCAAACTACCCCCAGATATGTAATAGTTCCGTATGAAGGGCATGGATTAGAAAGATTGATTTTTAGGGCTGCTACGAAGTCTCCTATTACTAAGAGCATAGCATATCAACATACGGGAACATTTAGACTTTCAAACGCTATTAAACAAAATATTATTGGTTATAATCCCGACTATGTCTTTGTTTCTGGTCCAGAAGCTAAGGATTATTTAAAACAATTTGAACTAAATTTTAAAATACCTATACAGGTTTTAGGTTCATCAAGAGGGAGACTTACAAACGTAAACATACTTTCTAATCATGCTTTTAAGTCTAGATTATCTTGTTTAGTTTTACCTGAAGGAATAATGGAGGAGTGTACTTTGCTATTTGGAGTATCCTTAGCTTGCGCCAAACTATTACCAAACATAAAATTTATTTGGCGTGTACATCCTATTATTAATCTTGATTCGGTTTTAAGATCTTCGCATATTTTTAGAAATATACCTTCTAATATCGAAATATCAAATAATACTATTGACGAAGATATAAATTCATCAAGTTGGACTTTATATAGAGGTACTACTGCAGTTTATAAAGCAATTTCTGCAGGTCTTCGGCCAATTTATTTTAAGAATAAAGAATCAATGACAATTGATCCAGTGTATAAGTTGGATTCTTGGAGGATGATAGCAAAAAATCCGCAAGATATAGTTAACTTTATTGAAAGTGATATCAAAAACTGTTTTCAGGAGCATATTCAGTTTTCAAGTTTAGCAATTAAAATTTGTGATGAAAGATTTGCGCCAATCGATATGGAAGTATTCAATAAGTTAATTCATTCTGAATAAATCTATTTTATGGATAATCAAATATTGACCAAGGTAGGGATTAGGGAAATAGGTTGTTATATACCCAATTTGAGGGTATCTAATTTTGATAAGATGGAACAGTTTGATATTGATCAGGCTTTTCTGGAAAATAAAATTGGTATAAAAACAGTAGCTAAAAAGGATAACCTTGAAGAGACTTCTGATATGTGTGTTAAGGCTGTAGAAGCGCTGCTAGTTAAGTCTGACCTTTCATTAGAAATGGTTGATTGTTTAGTGGTTGTTACTCAGAATCCCGATAAATATGGATTACCACACACCTCTTCTATTGTTCATAAAAAAATGAGTCTCAAGAAAACTTGTGCAGTATTTGATCTGTCACTAGGTTGCTCTGGTTTTGTATACGGGTTATCGGTTATAGAATCATTCATGGCTGTTAACGGGTTAAGTAATGGAATTCTGATTACATGTGATCCTTATTCTAAAATAGTAAGTGATTTAGATAAAAATACTTCTTTACTTTTTGGAGATGCAGCGACTGCAACTCTGATATCAAGTGAGCCTCGATTTGTTACAAAAAAATTTCTTTTTGGTAGTTACGGGCAAGATGGCAGTGCATTAGAAGTAAACGACGGTGTATTATATATGGATGGAAGAGCAGTTTTTAATTTTTCGGCAACAGAAGTGCCTAAACAAGTTTTAGAACTAGTTGATGCGGGAGGCTATCTTCTGAATGACTTCGATCTTTTTTTATTTCATCAAGGAAGCAAGTATATAATCGATACATTGATAAAACGATTAAAGATCAATAAAGATAAAGTACCTTTTAAAATAGAAAATATTGGTAATACTACATCATCTTCAATCCCTTTATTGTTAAGTGAGTTTATGAATGACAATACAAAGAAAAATATTTTAATGAGCGGATTTGGAGTAGGTCTATCATGGTCATCATGTATACTTCAAAGAGTTTAATTAGTATCATAAAATAATATCATTATGAAAGCAACAATATTAGAATTACGTGCAATACTTGAAAAGAGTTGTCCTGATGTAGTTATCAAATCAGATCTAGAGCATACCTATTTTTCTGAAATTCCAATGGATTCAATGGATATAGCTGGGTTTATATTAGATGTTGAAGAGGCCTTCGAAATAAAGGTTAAAAACTCTGAATTACAACGAATAAATACTTTGAGTAAGTTATGCGATTATATAAACCAACAATCGTAATCGAAACCTTGTGGAATAATGACTTGGAAAACTTTTTTTGATAAAGAGTTACTATACGAAAAGAAAGCTATCGAATTCCTCAAAGTAGAGTTCGGAGATCAAATGAATGTAGATTGTTGGATTGATAATTATTTCTCTTGGAAGCTGCAAGCCGAGACACAGAAGCCAGGATATCTACATCTAGGTATGATAGAATCAAAAATTGTATCAACCGTATCATTTTCGCCCAAACGAATACTGTTTAATGGCATAGAGTATTTTGGTGGTGAACTTGGTGATTCTTATTGTAGTAATCAATTCTTAAAAATGCTTAGGAAGATAAAACCTGAGCAAGAAATGTACACAACGAACAGTTACTTGAACCAAAGTATATTTGGAAGAAGCGCCTATGAAATAACCCAATTAGCTTTAAAAGAAGGAAGTCAATTTATATATGGGACACCTAATGATACAGCTTTACCAGGCTGGATAAAAAGGCTTGGATATATTAAGCTTGAATCACATGAAATTTACTTATTTATTAGACCAACAATTTCTTTTTTTGTATCTAAGAAGTTTAATAACTCTATTATAAATAGTCTGGCTTCTCACCTTGATAGGCTGACTGTAATATTAAAATTAAGACTTGGTTATTTTGGTATCAGGCGACAAGAGTATAGTTTTTTAAATAAGATTCCTACACAAATTCAACTTGATAAGTTGTGGGAAAAGACTAGACCCCAAAAGGGTTTTACTTTTATTAGGGAGTATAATTATTGGTATCACAGATATCTCTCCCATCCTAGCAGTCGGTATAAAATTATATCTATCATGCACGGAGAAACTTTTTGTGGAATATTAGTGTATTACTTGAAGCGTATTGGAATTAATGCTTGTAATATTTACTTTCTAGAATGGATGCTAGATAATAGTATTTCGATAAATGCTATGTTCAATAAAGTTATTCTAACAGAGATGCAAAACAGTCGAATCTATAAAGCATTCACATATTTAAATTGTCAATCCAATTATTACAAATCTTTTAGGAATAGTCTTTTTTTAAAACGCAAGAAAGTGATAATCATTTTATATCCAACTGATATTTCGAACTCTATTAATCAGTTATCACCCAAGGATTTTGAATTTTATTTAGGTAGTAGTGATGCATATTAAATAATAGAATGAAAAGATTTAATAGATATTTAAAGTGTCTAATTGGTAGTATATTAAGCCACATTCCATATTTCAAGAAAATTAAAAAATATGGTCTGACAGTTTTTGTCTATCATGAAGTAAGTGATAAACCAAGTAATTTCTCTTTGCAATATAACTTAGCAGTGTCAAATAGCACCTTTGCTTTTCAAATGGATTTCATAAAAAAATACTTTAATGTAGTACATCCTAATCAAATCGATATTGGTAAAGAACTCCCTGTATCTGCTGCATTGGTGACATTCGATGATGGTATGTTGAGTAGTTTTCAAAATGGGTTAAGAATTTTGAAAGAGAAACAAATTCATTCCCTTTTTTTTTTAAATATGGAATCTATCGAAAAAGGTAATCCAATAATTTCAGCTGAGATTAATTATTATAATATTCAAAGTGACGAGTTGCAAAAATTTTGTAAAGAAAAGAAACTTTCTGAACCCTATTATTTAACTATTACTCCATCGTTAAGAGAATCCTTTTTAAAAACGATTACGGAATCTGTATCTTTGGAAGATATAATTTATTATCAAGGGCCGTTTGCTTCTTTAGAAAATTTACGTCAATGGGCAGACTCTGATCTTGTTGTATTTTCAAATCATTTATATCAACATTGGAATTCTCAGGCCCTTACGAATGAAGAATTTACTGAGCAATTTGAAAAAAATAAAAAATCATTACGCAGATTTAACAACTCTTATAATTACTTCTCATTTCCTAATGGTCAACCAGTTACATGTTTTACAGATCGTCATATCAATATTTTAAAGAATAATTCAGTAAGAAAGGCATTCTTTTCTTCGGGAGGTATTAATTTGAATCATGAAAATTTCCTTTTGGATCGCATAAGTTTGACTGATGATGATAATTGTGAATCAATAATTTGGTACCGCATTTATCAAAAAGAGCTAAGAAAATGCCTAAATCTCAAATAAAAGAAAATGATAAGTTTAAAAAAAAGTATAAAAAGAAAGGTTTTTAACTTTGCTGAGCGTTATATGGGAATTCACATAATGCCAGTACACTTTTATTAACCTTACCCTCCTCACAAGAGATTTCGGAAGATTTTTTTCAAAAACAACATCCATGTAGTGGTATTGATTTTAATCTTGAAACTCAATTTAAATATCTTAATGATGTTTTCAGTAAGTATAAAAGTGAATATGAGCCGGTGGCAAATACCGGTCTAGCTAAGGTCGATGCTTTTGTGTTGTATTCAATGATAAGGGGAAAAAAGCCAAAGTTAATGATTGAGATCGGATCAGGGGAGTCAACAAAAATATCATTGAAAGCATTGAATAAAAATCTTGAGGAGGGAAATGATTATAAATTTATAGCTATTGAGCCTTATCCCCGTGGTTATCTGAAAGATCTAGAAGATAATCGATTCAGCCTTAAAGTCTCTAAAGTTCAAGATGTGGAGACAAACTATTTTTCCGATGCAGATATTTTATTTATCGATTCCAGTCACGTATCAAAAATTGGATCTGATGTGAATTATGAGATGATGAGCATTCTGCCGATTATGAAAGTGGGATCCCTAATTCATTGGCATGATATCATGATACCGGTTGATTATCCAGAAACCTGGATTCGTGACGAAAAGATATTTTGGAATGAGTCTTACATGGTACAAAATTTCATGATGTTTAATAAATCATTTAGGATTATCTGGGCGGCAAAATATATGCAATTGAACCAGTCTGATACACTTCGGAAGGTTTTTCCTTTCTTTTCATCAACAGATCCTGAACAACAGCTTAGTTCCTTTTTGATCGAGCGTATCGCATAAAATATTCATCTTAGATGGAAGAGTCTGTTCGTTTAAGTATTGTCATTGCAACATTAGCAGGTCCGCAGTTACAAGAAACAATTGCCAGTATCAATAATAGTACGATTGTGCCTGATGAGATATTGGTTTGTGTACCTGAGAAAGAAGTACATGATAAGAAACTGACTGGCTCAGGTAATGTTCAAATCATTTCAACTAAGGTAAGAGGACAAGTAGCTCAACGTTGCGAAGGGTTTAAGATTGCTAAGGGAGAATTGGTTATACAGTTAGACGATGATATCATTCTTGAAAATGATTGTATTTCCTTATTAATCGCTTCCATAAAACAGTTAGGTAGTAAAGCAGTTTGTTCGCCTGCATTTTTTTTTAAGGAAACCGGTAAGTCGGTATATCAACGTCCAATAAGAAGCAGATGGTTGTCAGGTGTATATTACTGGTTATTAAATGGGAATAAAGGGTATGTTGAGGGCGTAATTACTAAAGCTGGTACCGAGATTGGGTTTAACCCCGCTCATCACCGAGATAATATTATTCAAACAGAATGGGTGCCAGGAGGTATGGCGATCCATTATCGAGAAAATTTGGTAACAGAAAATTATTTTCCACATAATGGAAAAGCATTTAGCGAAGACATTTATCATTCTTTTGAACTTACAAGAAAGGGATTGAGTTTATATGTAATCACCCAAGCACGGGCTTATATCGATGATCCGCGAACACAAGATCTTATGTCAATTCAAGCATGGTGGATGAACGAGAAAAAAGATTATATAACCCGAAAGTATTTTGTCCAACTTACAGGTAGGAGTTATTTTCGTATGTTGGTTTTTTATGTCATCTCTTTTGTAGTACATGTTTTCAAATTGAGTAAAATAAATTTGCGAGGTAGGATATGAATCAAAACACTGAGGATAAGCATATTCCTTTGCTGACGAAATTGTTTATTTGGTCTGTAATTTTTGATTCACTACTTTTTTTCATTTTAGGAAGCCAAACGTCGACTGGATTTAGTATTACCATTGGGAAATTGTTACAGCTTTTAGTATTCATTTTATTGATTATTTATTGGTTAAAAAAAAAGACAGCTCTACAAGTCATTAATTTATTACATCCGAGTTATAGATATTTTATTTTCTATTTTTTATTGGCGGTAATTGCAGCTTTGGTTGGCATTGTAAATGGAAGTTATGTGCTTGAATCGTCATATAATAGTGATTACGCTGCAACATTTCTAGCACGGGTGGTTCGAAGTGCTTCTTTCCGGCCTTTTATCGAATATCTTATCATCATATATTACTTTCTTTACTTTGTGATCTTGCCATATTTTTTGATAAGAAATAGTGCTTCAGTTCGTTATTTTTTTTATTTATTTAAAAAGGCCTTTTTGGCTTGTTTGATAATTGGTTTTGCAGATTTAGTTTTACAGTTAGGAGGACTTCAAGTACTGCCGAGAGATATGTGGGAGGGGTTAATTGTAGGTTTTCGTTTTCATGGACTTGCCGGAGAACCAAGAGATGCTTTCGTATATCTCTTTTTTGCTTTAGGTATCATGAATCTTAAATCTTTTTGGGAAGATCAAAAATCAATATCTCGTTCATGGATTCTAATTGTAATAATAGCAGCACTTTTAACACAATCCGGATCGGGCTTAATAGGAATTTTATTTGCATTAACTTTATTTATGTTCTACAGTATTGGAAAACTTACCCTAAAGAAGATATTGTTAATTATAGGTATTAATATACTCGGAGTAGGGGTGATTGCATTAAGTATATATTCGTCGCAGAGGCTACAGGATTATATTGATATCCCTTCTTTGGTTTTTGAGTCTTTAGAAGATGGCACGCCTCCACCACTTTTGTTTGCGCCACAGATGGTAAATGTATATCCTGTCTGGGATCTATTTGTAAAAGTAAGAGAGTTCAACTTTTTGCCTGTTTTATTTGGTAATGGTTTCGGATCGGCTTCAATAGTAAATAACAATATGGGTGAAGGTTTGTGGAATGAATTATCCAATCCACATTCGCAGCTAATAAGGCTTTTATATGAATGCGGTATCATTGGCACTTTTTTTTTTATAAAAAGTTTTGTTTACCCTTTACAAAGACTTACTATCGGACTTCCAAAGTCTGTCATCCAAATGTTTTTTATTTTAACATTAATTCTGATAGGATTGAATCTTAGCCACAGGAGCACTTCGCTTTTTATTTATTTTGGTATGTCTACTAGTATTTTGAGGTTGTATTTCTCTAATGAGAAGGCTAAAAAGTATGCATAAAGAATTGACTTTAGGAATTGATGCCCACAATATAAGAGCTGGTGGAGGTATTACACATTTGTCTGAAATGCTTGCAGCCGCAGACCCGAATAAATTTGGCTTTAAGAAGGTAATTGTTTGGAGCGGAAATAATACACTCCAACAACTTCCACATAGAAAATGGTTGACCCTGCAAAGTCATTCTTATTTGAATAAGTCCATTTTTTATAGGCTGTTCTGGCTTTTTTTTATTCGTAACCGAGAATTGCACAAGGAACAATGTGATATTCTTTTTGTACCTGGTGGAACAGATTATTTGATTATGAAACCCATGGTCACCATGAATCAAAATCTTTTACCATTTGAGTTTCAAGAAGTAAAACGTTATGGATTAGGTCTGAAATTAATCAAGTTTATAATTTTAAGATTAATCCAATCATATACTTTTAGAAAAGCACAAGGGATATTGTTCTTAACGAACTATGCACAAGTTACAGTAAAAAAAGTAACGGGACCTTTAAATGGGTTATCTACTATTGTACCACATGGAATACATCCCAAATTTTTTCGAAAGCCTGAAGAAAAGGTTTATCAGTCTTTTCAATCATTTACAAGGGAGAATCCATGTAAATTAATATATGTTTCAGTAGTTGAAATTTATAAGCATCAGTGGCAGGTTATTAGAGGAGTGAAGATCCTCCGTGATAAAGGATATCATGTGGAATTAGAATTAATTGGACCGCCTGGTCCGGGAATGCCATTCTTAGATCAAGCCATTGCCGAATTGAAAGGAGATGTGTCATGGGTAAATTATCAAGGCATGAAGCCATATGATCAAATACAAAATCATTATAGTATTGCTGATATTGGTATCTTTGCGTCAAGTTGTGAAACATATGGTCAAATTGTTTCTGAAGCAATGTCGGCATCCTTACCTATGGCATGCTCAAATTTGTCCGCTATGAAGGATGTCATTGGAGAATATGCTGTTTATTTCCATCCCGAAAAACCCAGCGAAATAGCTGATGCTCTTAAAAAGCTTATGGAGTCAGCAGAATTGCGAAAATTCAATGCAGAAAATGCATTTGAAATAGCAAAAAAGTTAACATGGCAATCAAGTGCAGATCTGAGTTTTAGTTTTTTTAAAAATGTTTATCAATCATTCAAATAAATAAATTAAATAACGAAAATCAATTCAATCATGTTCGATAATAAAGTATTGCTAATTACAGGAGGAACCGGTTCTTTTGGAAATGCTGTTCTACATCGTTTTCTAGACACAAATATCAAGGAAATCAGAATTTTTAGTCGAGATGAAAAGAAACAGCATGATATGCGTGTAGAAATGAATAACCCAAAAGTTAAGTTCTACATTGGTGATGTAAGAGATTATAATAGCTTACATACTGCTTTACAAGGGGTTCATTATGTTTTTCATGCAGCAGCGTTAAAACAGGTACCCTCATGTGAGTTTTATCCATTAGAAGCAGTAAGAACCAATGTTCTTGGTACTGAGAATGTATTAAATGCTTCCATAGCGAATAATGTTGAAAAAGTGATTTGTTTAAGTACAGATAAAGCTGTTTATCCAATTAATGCGATGGGTATGTCAAAGGCAATGATGGAAAAAATTATGGTTGCTAAATCTAGACATTCAGGGAAGACAATTTTGGTAGGTACCCGATACGGAAATGTAATGGCATCCAGAGGTTCAGTAATACCTCTTTTCCATGAACAGATTCTACAAAATCAACCGATTACTGTAACAGATCCTTCAATGACTCGATTTATGATGACTTTGAATGATGCAGTAGAACTTGTCTTATATGCATTCACACATGGGAAGTCAGGCGATATTTTTGTACAAAAATCACCTGCGTCTACAATCGGAGAACTAGCCGATGCGATGAAGCTGATTTACAAGTCTAATGTGGAAGTTAAAACAATCGGTACGCGCCATGCAGAAAAATTATATGAAACATTATTGGCAAGAGAAGAACTTTCTGTGGCGGAAGATTTGGGAGATTATTACCGGGTTCCTGCAGATAACAGAGATTTGAACTATAATAAATATTTTACTGAAGGTGAAGAAAAGATAGCAATGTTAGATGATTATCATTCTCATAACACCAGAAGATTAAGCCAGACAGAACTTATTTCATTGTTAAACAAAATCGGTTATAACGGATAAATTATGGTCAAACTTAAATTAGCTACCGTTGTAGGTACACGTCCGGAGATTATTCGATTAGCAGAAGTTATTAAAAAGGCGGATCAATTATTTGATCATATTTTGATTCATACAGGTCAAAATTATGATTATACTTTAAATGAAATTTTCTTTTCTGATCTTGAATTAAGAAAACCTGATTATTTCTTATCTGTTGCTGGAGCACATTTAGGTGAAACAGTAGGGAACATTATTTCAAAATCCTATGAAATACTGGTGCAAGAACGGCCTGATGCATTACTTGTTTTAGGAGATACAAACAGCGTATTATGTACAATAGCGGCCAAGCGCCTTAAAATCCCCATTTTTCATATGGAAGCTGGTAATCGTTGTTTTGATCAAAATGTACCCGAAGAGATTAATAGAAAAATATCTGACCATATTAGTGATATAAATCTTACTTACACAGAACACTCAAGAAGATACCTTTTAAGTGAAGGTTTTAGGAAAGATCATGTATTTATAACTGGATCGCCTTTACGTGAAGTATTAGAACGTTACCGGCACAAAATTAATAAGTCAAGCATACTAGAGGAACTTGGTTTAAAACAAGGTCAGTATTTTGTTATTAGTGCGCACAGGGAAGAGAATATTGATTTGGCAGATCACTTTTTACAGTTAGTAGAGGCATTAAATGCTGTGGCAGAATTATATCAAATGCCGGTTATATTTTCTACACATCCTAGAACTCAAAAAAGAATCGATGCGGCAGGTATTCAATTTCATCCTCTCATACGTATATTGAAACCATTTGGTTTTTTTGATTATGTAAAATTACAAGTAAATGCTTATTGCGTTTTATCTGATAGTGGAACTATCAGTGAGGAATCAACCATGTTAGAATTTCCGGCTGTAAGTATTAGAACTAGTACCGAAAGACCAGAAGCTGTAGATGCTGGCACAATAGTGCTTGGTGGTATCGACAAGAAAAGTGTGATTAATAGTATAGAATTGTGTATAGCAACTTTTTCTAAGGAGAACAGAATAATACCCTGGGAATACAATGTTTTAGATACATCGAATAGAGTTATGAGAATCATTCAGAGTTATACAAGTATCGTGAATCGAGTAACGTGGAATAAATAATTGCAGCATGAAAAAACACGTCCTAATACTAGGTTCAAGTGGAATGCTTGGTCATGTAATTAACATACGTATGCGTTCCTTAAATGATTATTTCAGCGTAACTGATGTAGCTAGAAATAGTAATATTGTTAAGCCTGATATTGAAATGGATGTTACGAATTTTAAAATGTTGCAACAGGTATACGATCGTATAAAGCCGGATATAGTCATAAATTGTGTCGGTATTCTAAATACAAATGCTGAAAATAATCCTGCTGATGCGATTTTAATCAATAGCTATTTACCACATTTCTTGGAAGAAATTACGGCTAATCATAGTTGTAGAGTCATACATATTAGTACAGATTGTGTATTTTCTGGAAAAAAAGGTAATTATGCAGAATGTGACTTTATTGATGCTGATGGATATTATGGGAGGTCGAAGGCTTTAGGTGAAATTAAAAATTCAAAAGATCTTACCTTGCGTACTTCTATTGTTGGACCTGAATTGAATACCAATGGAATAGGTTTATTTCATTGGTATTCTAAACAATCAGGAATCATTCCAGGATATACAGATGCGTTTTGGACAGGTGTTACTACAGTTGAATTAAGCAATATCATTGTTTCTTGTATACTCCAGAACACTAGTGGCTTATGTCATGTAGTAAATGGAATACGTATATCTAAATTTGACTTATTGCATTTTTTCAAATCTGCATTTTCAAATTCTTCTGTAACTAGTATAGAAAAGAATATTATTTTTCATTATGACAAGAGTCTTATAAGTACACGTACCGACCTTAGTTATCAAGTTTCTTCTTACGAAAAAATGATGCTTGATATGAAGTCATGGATTATCCAAAATCAGCAAATCTATCCTCATTATAAGTCCATTCTTTAAGTGCGGATTTTAATTATTTCTCAATATTTCTGGCCTGAATCTTTTCGGATTAATGATGTTGTTCTTGGTTTGAAGGAAAGAGGTCATCAAATAACTGTTTTAACTGGTAAGCCTAATTATCCAGGAGGCAAATTTTATTCTGGATATAATTTTTTCAGTAAGCGTTATGAAGAATGGAATGGAATAAAAATTTATAGAGTCCCAATTATTAGCCGTGGAAAAGGTGGAGGGGTTAGATTGTTTTTAAACTACATGTCATTTGTTTTTTTTGCTTCATATAGAGTTCTATCGATGAAAAAATCTTATGATACAGTTTTTGTGTATGAGCCTTCTCCAGTTACTGTAGGAATACCTGCGGTAATTTTACGCAAGCTATATCATAAACCCTTTCATTTTTGGGTACAAGATTTATGGCCTGCAAGTATAAAGGCGGCAGCTGGTATCAAAAACAGGTTTGTAATTAATTTATTTGACTGGATAACTCGGATTATTTATCATAGATCTTCAACCGTATTGGTGCAATCAAAAGCTTTTATTCCATATATTCTTCAACAAGGTATTGAAAAAAGAAAAATAAAATATTTCCCTAATTCAACTGAACCTTTTGAACGCCTGACTTATCCAAACAAATTAATTGACTTTAATATACCAAAAGGATTTAACTTACTATTCGCGGGCAATATAGGTAATGCGCAAAGCTTCGAAACTTTGCTAAAAGCTGCAAAAATTTTAAAAGACAGGGGTAAAAAAATAAATTGGATTATTCTGGGTGATGGAAGAATGAAAGAAGAGGTGGCTAAGCAGATTGAGTTGCTAAACTTAAAAGACTGCTTCTTTTTACTAGGTCGTTTTCCTATTTCAGAAATGCCAGCGTTTTATGCATCAGCGGATGCCTTATTATTGTCTTTAAAAAGGGATGAAATTTTCGCCTATACAATTCCATCTAAACTTCAATCATATTTAGCTTTTGGTAAACCCATAATTGCTTCCTTGGATGGTGAGGGCGGGCATGTGATTAAGGAAGCGAATGCAGGATTTGTGAGTCCGGCAGAAGATCCTTTGTCCTTGGCTGAAAATATATTAATAGCTGAAAATACAAATAAGCAGTCTATGGAGGCCATGGGGTCTAACGCTATTGCTTATTATCAAAAAGAGTTTGAACGAGAGTCATTATTGTCAAAACTCGAGATCATCCTTCAAAGTCATTCATTATGAAAATATTAATCACAGGAGCGACAGGGTTTGTAGGAAAAAATCTAATCCCTTATTTAATACATCATGTTGAAAGGGCTGAATGTATCCCATTATCTGTACGCTATGGAGACTCGTTGAACACTAATGCGCAGGTATACATTCATCTTGCAGGTAAAGCGCATGATATCAGAAATACAAAAGAAGAAAAAGATTATTATGAAGCTAATTATCTTCTTACAAAAAATATATATAATGCATTTTTGAATGATCATTCATCTGAATGTTTTATTTTCATGAGCTCAGTAAAAGCTATAGCAGATAATCCCACTGGATGCTTTGTAGACGAAAACTATAGAGAGGGCATAAAATCAGTATATGGAAAATCTAAAAAAAAAGCTGAGGATTATATTGTTGATAACTTGCAGAAAAATAAAAGAGTGTATATTTTACGCCCTTGCATGATTCATGGCCCGGGCAATAAAGGAAATTTGAATTTATTATATAAAATTGTTTCAAAAAGTATTCCTTGGCCACTTGGTGCTTTTGAAAACAAACGTTCTTTCTGTAGCATTGATAATTTAATGTTCATCTTAAAGGAGCTCATCGAAAGGGAAGATATCCCATCTGGTATTTACAATGTGGCTGATGATGAACCACTTTCTACAAATGAACTGATTAAATTGATTGCGCAATCACAAAATAGAAAACCAAAGGTTTGGAAAATTTCCAAATCCGTAATTGAGAAATTGGCAAGAATAGGTGATAAACTTCATTTACCACTCAATTCAGAGCGATTGCACAAATTAACATCGTCTTACGTGGTCAGTTATGCTAAAATCAAAACAGCAATTGGTAAACCCTTACCGGTGTCGAGTAGAGAAGGATTACTAATGACATTTCAATCATTCAATAGTAAGTGACACGCATTTTCGACATACTATTTTCATTCTTTGGGTTAGTTCTTCTGAGTCCTATCCTGTTTGTATTAATGATCATTGGGTATTTTGACACAGGTTCTCCCATCTTTAAACAAGAACGTGTAGGTAAGGGCATGAAACCTTTCCGTTTAATGAAGTTCCGTTCGATGCATGTAAACGCACCCTCGGTGGCCACGCATTTGGCGAGTGCTAGTTCAATAACATCCTTTGGTAGTTTCTTGCGCAAATCCAAGTTTGACGAACTCCCCCAACTTTGGAATGTTTTTATGGGTCACATGAGTTTGGTGGGTCCCCGGCCCAACTTGTTCAATCAGGAAGAACTGATTCATGAGCGCGATTCCCGTGGTGTGTACTCTGTGCGTCCTGGAATTACCGGTTTGGCACAAATCAACAAGATTGACATGTCCACACCTCAAGGCTTGGCAGAAACGGATGCCAAGATGATTCAGGAGTTAAATACCCTTGGTTACTTCAAGTATATCTTTCTTACCGTCTTTGGCAAGGGTTTTGGTGATAGAATCAAAAAGTAAGACTAATTGAAATGAAGAGTATCATACATCGCTTTTAGAAGAAATTATAATAGATCGTAAGTGCAACAGAGAATATATTCGTATTGTTATTAATTTCGCGTAATTTCTTTTGACGTCTCATACTAAATCATAATTAATCACGATTTTTCATAAGTGAAATTTGTAACTTTACAGCTATAAATTTAATCCATCATTCGGATCTGAGTTGAATTTAAAGATATCCTTATCTGCAAGTACAGCCTGCCCATCTTGATACTGTTTCGTCCCTAAAATCAATTTGATCTTTTTTATGTTTTCTATATTTAAATTACCATAGTCGTCTAGCATCGCATAGCGTTCAATTTCGAAGGTGTTTTTCGGTAAAGGGTTCAAGATTATTTCTTGGACCCTTTTTTCTTTTATGAGCTTGAACAATACTCGTTCGCTCTTCTCCATAATTTGGATGTTGAATGCTTCTTGAGAAATGTTGCAGTCATAAAAGGTTTCTCTAATGATCTGGCTAGCCGGGATAAGAACACAGCTATTTTCGGTAAAGTCAAAATCTTTCTCTGTAGCCATCCCCTTTTCGCCCGTCTGATCTAGTTTCCCATTTTTTATAACGCTGAAAACCGGTTTCTCATCAATGTCTCCAGCTTTACTGCCTGTGGTACGTTCAATGTAATAAGCAAAAACAACATTAGCGCCATAAACAACGTGTTCCGTAATTCCCATATTAAAGTAGTTAATATCCCGGTTTAGGGATTGCATCAAGAGGTTGTCTTTAATAACTTCCTGTACTGTAGCAAGTGCATATTGCTCCTGTTCAGTTAGCCCATGGGTTGCCTTAAGTTGCCGCTCTAATTCAAAAAGGCTGTTATAGCCCAGCCTGTCGTCGTAGGCTTTCCTTATAAAGTGATCATGTGCTACCTGCATCTCGGTGGTAGAAAGGCCCAGTTTCCTAAGCTCTACCAGAAATTTAAGCCACATGAATTGGGCTAGGCTTATTCTGGCATGTTTCTTATCCTCAAAAAAGGGCAATAGCCCCTTAAGGCGCCAGAAGCGGATGGTCTCTGTTTCAAACTTTATTGGACATGCCTCATCCGCCTCCAGTATCTGCTGATCTGTGAGTTTTTTAGGGTCTCTGGTGGCAAGCTCCGATAGTTTCAGCTGGTTCATGTGAATCACGGATCTGAATTGGCTAAAGTATTTTCCTAATAAGCTGTAATTCATATAGTTACAATTTTTAAAAAAGTATGAGGCGGAGAATGG
>Ga0194115_10000855_pt1 | contig 41961 bp, 39 predicted proteins | sample TA2MahsurfametaG_3_FD_148656 | JGI IMG/M metagenome (GOLD analysis project Ga0194115, IMG submission 148656) | Freshwater microbial communities from Lake Tanganyika, Tanzania - TA2015002 Mahale S4 surface | ecosystem: Environmental > Aquatic > Freshwater > Lake | place: Tanzania: Lake... | reverse complement strand
ATCTGCGCCAATGAGACCTATTTTACCAGAAAATGTCTTAGTGAACCATTTGTTAGCTACTAATCCATAACCAAATTCAGCAGGCAAATCAATTTTTCTTTCTGGGTATAATTGGTGAAACAGTTCGTTATTGTAAATCTCAACTGCAATCATGTCGTTTTTACATACTCCATCAACGAAATCTTGATGATTTACAAGAGATTCATAACTCTTGCTTAATGCCCTTCTTCCAGGTGAAGCACTTCCTACTGAGTTCTTTTTTAAAAAATGAAAGTCACCATCACCAAACTTATAGATCGTTGAGCTTTGTTTGCTTTCACAAGAAGTCTTCAGCCATGCTTTGAATTGTTCTAAATGCTGTTGAAATTGGGGATATGTGTTTTCATTGCAAAAAGCCGGGTTCTGATCAAAATTTACTGTCCCATCAATCTTGTACGCATCCAGATATGAGCTTTCCATTGCGTCTACCTCTTTGTTAGGTCATTTTTGTTTATGAAAAAAGCGTGACTCACCATTCCATACATTCTTCCATCTATTGCTGTAAACTTTAGCGACTCGAAGTGTTGCAAGAGTTTATTTCTGCAAGATTCATTAATTGGCATACTGGTAAAAACATACTTTGTGCAACCGGAAAGGACTTCAAAAAGTGTCATGAGATCTTCTTGAGAGTGATAATTGCCGTGCATGAAATTTATGACAGAAACACAGTCTAGAAGATTTTCACTCCCAAAAAAGGATTCGTTGAAAGTCTTGATGCTACCTAGAAATGCATGCTTTTCATTTATGCCGCACTCTCTGAAATTTTCATTAGAAAAATCAACTAGCTGCTTTCTAGGCTCTATCCCGAAAGACACAATTTTATTTGTGTTGCAAAGATAAGAGAAGTGATTGTTAGCACAACCTATGTCTAGGTTGATCTTTATGTCATGATCAATGAAAATGTTGATCGCTTCTTGCCAAAGATCCCATCTCGTTACTTTAGCGTATTCATCGTTCAGAAATTTTTCGGTGATCATGTGATCTTTGTAATTGCAAAGAGAATTGTATGCTGTCCACTTAATTTCAGAATTTGTCTCATCAATACTGCTGACCTGTGCAATGCTATTTGACAGGGCTTCACAACTGATCAATCTTTGCAAAATTTCGTTCATTCTGCTGTTTCTTTCACTCATGGGACCTTCTGCAGAAAAATTCATGGATTCTACCCTATGCAAACAGACATTTTAGCAACATCCATTGACAACATCTACGACCTTTTGTACATCGCTGTCTCTAAGATTTCGTGTATCACTTTGATTTTAACATTCTATTTGGGTGAATTGCAAGTTGCTTGTATAAGTCTTTTTTTGACTACAATTATGTTCTCATAAAATTGAATGTATTGGATCCATTTTTCCATGTATTCTGTGTTAAAATTATCATTAGTCACTTTTGTTTGCGACACATCTTTGCTAAGCACTTCTTTTATCTCCTGGCGTATGCACCATGAGTGAATAGTGTCAATTAGTGACTTAAATTTTTCAATCATTGAATTACTCGATAGATAACCACCGCCGTATCTATTCCAATATGATGTGTGAATATCTTCTACTATGTAAAGTCCTAGTCTTTCATTCATGCTTGGAAAGAGCTTATTAAAAGTGTAAGGCACGTGAAAATTATCATGACTTCCATCATCTATGATGATGTCAAATGATTCATTTGCTAGAGCCTCTAACACAGAATCATCTGTCTGTGAGCCTATTACAACTTTGATTCTTTCTTCTTCATGCTTCTTACACTCGTGTCTAATGTCTAGACCGGTAATGTGTGAATTGGGAAAATAGTTTTTAAGAGCTCTTAATCCGCCACCTAAATCTACACCAATTTCTAGTATTTTATACGCTTGAAGTCTATCAACACTTCGAAATATTTCGTCATAGATGTCAAAATATGAACGATGTTTACTAGAATGTTCTAAATAAGCTTCACTAAATTTCATGATATTACTTTCACTTTTGACATTCAGCACGACATGTTGACAATGCGAACAACTAAGTCTACATCATTGTCAGAAAGCTTTGTGTGTATAGGAAGAGTGAGCTGTGTCTTCTCATACTGCTGAGCGCCCTGCATGTCACCTGACACTAGACTTCCTGAATACATTCGGTATCTAGTGTTCAGCTTATAGTGCACTCCTGGAGATATTCCATTGTCGACTAGCTCACTGTAGACTTTTTCTTTGTCGGAAAAGAAAAGTGGGTAGAAATGGTAGCTAGACTGTCTGTCGCTAGTGTACTCAGGTTTTTCTGCATTTCTTATGTTGTCCCTGTAGTAATCTGCAATCTGCTTTCTTCTAGCGTTGTCTTGTGTTACATATTTGATCTGAACATTTCCTATTGCGGCTGTGATGTCATTCATGAAGCACTTGTATCCTATTTCGGTGACATCATAGTCCCACTTATACCCTGACTGAGCTCTGCTTATTGTGTCTTTGTCAATGCCCATCCATCTCAGCTTCTTAAGCAATGTATCTAGGGTCTTGTTTTTTGTTGTAACAGCTCCACCGTCCCCCACAGGCAAATTTTTGACTGCCTGAAAACTCCAGCAGCACATGTTTTCACAGTCACCTATCATTCTTCCCTTGTATGAGGCACCAAATGCGTGTGCGCAGTCTTCAATTATGACAACACCTGACTCCTTGCAAATTTGCTCTATCTCATCTATGTCGCAAGGATACCCGGCGAGATGCACCATAAACAGACAGCGTATGTCTGGATGTTTTGATAGAGCTTCTTTTAGAGACAGGGGCGTAATGTTGCCTGTCAATGGATTCACATCAATAAAGACAGGTACGTGTCCTTCATTTAAGATTGCATGATTTGTTGACACAAAAGTGACAGGTGTTGTAGCAACTTTACTACCTGGCTGGAGTGCCAGAGCTCTAAGTGATATTTGAAGCGCACTAGTGCAGCTAGAAGTTGCAGTTGCGTGCTGAGAATGTACATAAGAGCAAATTTGCTCTTCAAACTTAGAAACTTCAGGTCCTAATCCAATCCATCCAGAATTTAGAATTTTCTCCAAAGACAGCAAAATCTCAGAAGTTCTCATGTTAGGTATAAAAATATTCATGTTTCCTCAGCAAATATGATAGATAGACTTTTCTGGCATGCATTGTCTATCACTTCTAATAAGTCCTAAAAAATTTAACAGTTGTACGTCGATTTTATTTCTAGAAATAAAATCAAATAAATTTGATTCCGAATTGATCATACAGTTTTCCATCTCTTCAAGTCTCGGTTCTGTCTCTGAGATGAACTTTAGCATCAAATGAGACTTCATAGAAAAGAACATATCATTGAACATATTTGGGGCTGAATTGAGCAAAGTCCCATCTAAGAATAGATAGTCGGGATTTGAAACTGTTGCTAGTTTCACAGAATTGACTGCTTTTTCAAAGGCATATGGGCATGTAAAAAATTTTCTTCCTGTGCAATAGCAGATGTTATCATATTGAAGAAAGTCTATCTGCTTAGAGACTTCTGCTAACATTGAGAGCTCACCTACACCTTTATTTTTTAAACCTTTGTTGTGACTAGCAAATATAACTTTTTGTTGAAGAAGTATGCTTCTAAGATCTAGATTATTAATCTCATCTAAGTTATTTAGAGAATTATCGACAAAAACCACGTCAAAATTTTCAGGTAAAATTCTAAGAAGCTGCTTGTAGCATGCAGCGTATTCCTCTAATCTTTCACTATCATTTTTTATTAAAAAAGTTGAAAATACAATTGTCAAATTTCTTGTCATAATGCATTTCTCCTACAAAGACCAAACTAAGAGCGACTCTTTCCACCAAGAAAAGAAATTTTTACATGTAATAGCTTTCTCGTGCATAAGATGAGTTCTTTTTTCATCTATATTATAACCATGAGACTGAACTATATTAACATAATCTTGAAAATTAAGCGGATTTAGATGCTGATGATGCGGATCATTATGAGGCTCATTTTCACCACCATGTGAACTCCACGTCATAATAAGAAATTTTCCGGTCATAGACTTTAAATTCTTCATAAAATCATTACAACAACTTGGGTCGATATGTTCGCCTACTTCAGTACAGACTACTATGTCATGCTTCTTCTGTCTCCCATCGTCTTCAAATGGAATTCTTATATCCAAAATTTTAATCTTGTCAACTATTTTTTCATTAGCGTACTTTAAGTGGTAATCAAAATACTCAATACCTTCAATATTAATATCAGGATTATTGATTGATAAATAGTACAACAAATGTCCATCAGAACAACCTACATCTACAATAGATTTTATTTGAGAAAGATCAAATGCATGTCTGACGCATGAATAAAAATCTTCATAGGGAGTTAATTCTCTTCCTGTCTCTTCCAATTCTAGATATCTTTTTGTAATGTCAATCATAATTTTCTTTATCTTTTCTTCTTTGACATTGTTGTAAAGTACAGGTAACCATTAGGCTCCCAAAAATCTAGAATTTTTTTTACATTAATGTCAAAGTCATTGGATGCTGTGTTTAAAAATATCTCTCTGTCAACCTAACCCTTATTGAGGATCATGTACACGAGATTAGAATTTTTTACTACATTATTGTAATATATTTCTTGAATTTCCGAGTCTAACTCGGAGTAAGCATAATTACTAATTACTAAGTCGAAATTTCCAAGATTTTCACAATTCCAATTGTACTTAACTTTTTGTCTCAGAGGAAAATGAGAAAGATATTTTTCTGAAAGTTTACACGCTCCTTCAAGGTCAAACAGAACATACTCGTCAAAATCAACTTTTGTACTTAGACTTTTACAAAGTCCACCATAGCCTCCACCTATTTCTGCAATTCTCTTACATTTTCTTTCTGCAACAAATGATATAATGTCGTACGTATTTTTTATGTAACGCAATGTGCTAGGCGAAATTAAGCCAAAAGGTTCTTCATATTCTATGAGATAAGGATTTCCAAGTCTATCATTTTCTTTAAACTTTTTAATATCAGATACTATGTCTATTCCTAGACACTTAATCTGATTAATATACTCCTGCCCAAATTCTGGGTCTACATGTTCTAGCACAGCAGTATATCTCTTGTCTCTCTTGAAAGAGAGAAACTTATTTTCATCAATTATAAATTCCATACAAGCAGCATCGTATGGATTAACAACTAAATCATCAATACATGCCCAGTTTGACTTCATTAAAAATGACTCCTTACCAAATTTTGCAATTGTTTAAGTTTAATATCTCAAGATATCTTCTGGCGCTTTTTTTTAACGTGTGGTTTTTTAAGATATAATCTCGTGGACGATAATTTTTAAGATTCGTTAAAAATTGATAAAAACTATTAGTTTCAAATAAATCAACTTTCATTCCGCACGTCTCATCAAAATAAGGAACACTGCTAGCAATGCATGTAATGGAACCGTTGTTCCATCTTTTAGTGTCAACAACATAACAGGGAATATCACATGACAGAATTTGCATATACGCTATTCCTTGTGATTCAGTATCTGTCAACACAATACAGGCATCTGCTTTTGAGCACGCGGTCATTAGTTGACTTTCTTCGTAAGAGCCATAATTCATTACAACAACTCTAACATTAGATTTTATTAAGACATTGAGGATACGAGAAATTTCTGCTTGATCTCTATTTTTCACATATAAAATTACATTTTTCTTGTCTTCAAAATGTGCATTTTTGTTTTTCCATCTTTCAGTATCAATACCCACAGACCACACATCTAGAGTTGCATGTGACAGTATTTCAAACATTCTGTATTTGTCATGCACCCATTTTGAAGGACACACAAAGTGATCAAACTTACTACAAAATTCCTTGTTATCCGCAGGAAGAATAAATAAATTAGGTCCGCAAAGAGCATCTTTTTTAGCAAGGTCCCGCCATATAGGATGATCTTGTAAAAGAGAGATATAACCTTTTGGTATCGTAGGATTTAATAAAACTTTACAATCATTTTCTGCAAGACCCATTTTTAAATTTTCTATGACTCTTCCAGGACCTCTTTCGCTATATGTGTAGTACATGCTGACAGTTTTCATTTTTATACTTTCTTAATAGAAGAATTAAAAAGAGCAGCGTAAAATTTATTAGTCTCATCTACAAGATTCTTGCAAATGCTCTGTTTCTTAGTCGAATTAAAACTAGAGCTCTTGTGTATTCTATGTAAAAGCAATTGATTTTCCATGTTTTTAAACTTCATGTCTGCTCTCATGCATCTCATCCACATGTCGTAATCTTCAACTGCAAATTTTTCAGGATCATAGTATCCTACTCTATCATGCAGCATTTTTTTATACATTACGGAAGAATTTGCAATGGGATTATTTTGGTTGTTCAACCAAGACACACACTCGTCATGCGCAGTAGGAAGAAGAGGAGAGTTTTTTAGTAGTTCTCCCAATTCGTCAATATATGATAATTGAGTTCCTAAAATGTCAACGTGACTATTGTTTGAAAAGGAATCAATCTGAGACTGCAGCTTTTCAGGGTGCCATAGATCGTCAGCATCAAGAATGCTGATCCAATCTTTCTTGGACTGAATTATCGCTCTGTTGACAGCAAGAGACTTGTTCGGAATGTCACTGACTATTAATCTAAATCTTTTATCATTGCTAGACGTCGATCTTGCAATTTCTTCAGTTTGGTCAGAAGATCCATTGACTGAAATAATGCATTCCCAATCTTTGTAAGTCTGGGACAATAAGCTGTCGAGCGTAATGGGTAACCATTTTTGACAATCTTTAGCTGCAATAATGACTGTGACCATTTTATTCTCTTATGTGGTCTAAGATCGTTTTAAGTCTGTTTACGTAAGTGTGTTGCTTTGAGATAAGCGACATTTTTTCTCTTATCCTGTTCATATCCGGATTTACGTTATGCTTCTCAGCTTGCTCAAACATCTCGTCAAGATTTGCATGATAGTTGATCCCTAGAAGGTCTGAAACATTCTTAGAATTAGTGAATGTCCAACAACCGTAGCTAATATTTTTGAATATTCTGCAAGGAATATAACCTTTATCGACTTGCCATTTCCCTTGAATTGCGACAGAATGTCTACTCTGTCTAATAGCGTCTACGTTCTGCTCGACCGACGCACCTCTTCCTAACTTAAAATTAATTTTATTGAGTTGACAAACACTGGCGTATTGAGATATTTCTTCCTGGTTGCCGTGTACACCGTCCATGATAGAGCCGATCCAAAAAACGTCTTTTGAGTCAGCGGAAACAACTGGTTCTAATTTTTCAATCTCGTTAGGCAAGAGATCAGTCGCCCAAGGTTGATATAGCGTTCTATTATCGTTCTGCCAAAAAGTTAAATTTCCGTAGCTCTCTACTTTTCTTTCTAAGACGTCATGAGTATAAACTTGAAGATTTAGGTATTTTTCACTTCTCAAGTCTTCTCTGTCAGAATTGTGCAAGACATATCTAACACCATGCTTAAGATGTAAATTATTGTCTTCAATGCCGCATGAAATGACAACATCATCGCTCCTCAATATCTCATTTGATTTTAAGTCATTGTGAAGCCATAAAGTTTCAAGACCCATGTACTTAGACGCTCTAAAGAAAGCATTGTGAACGTAACTGTGCGTATGAGAATGAAGAGGTAGACCCCAAACTATAACTCTCATGTTATTGCTCCTACTGACCTGAGCCATTGTAGCACATAGTGTGTCTTGTGTTTCTTAAAATCGACAGGTGAAAGCCAAGAAGTCTGCCAATTAGATGCACTGCCGTAATGAAGAAATATTTCTTCAATTACTTCTAGCTTGTAGTCGACATCGTATAATTTTGATATGTCACCAGGACAAAATTTTAAATTTTCAACTTGTGCCTTTGACATGTGACTTGTGTGAGTCAAAAATCTTACATGATCTTTTCCAAATTTCTCAAAGTAAAGATGAGTCAAACCGCCGCAGTCTACGTTAAAACCTTTAACAACACCGCAATTCCAGTCAATTGCTCTTGGATTTTTGATATTGTCAAAGTCAATAAAAAAGATTCCATTCCATGGATAGTCAATGGGTCCTCTTTCTTGTTTTAAAACTGTAAAAGTTTTGTCGCTTGTGAGATAGTCAGAAATCTTAAACTCACCTAGAGGAAACATGTCTGCGTCTAAGAAAGCAAATTTTCCTTTTTCACCTGAATTAAGAATTTCATCATACGCCCATTGCAAAACAGATGCACACGCAGTGGGCGCTGATGAATGATCAATTAATAGAGGCGCGTTAATGCATCTTACTTTTGTAGACCTTGATGATACATCTTCAATTTCTTTTCGAATTAACGGTGTTGCACCGTCATTTATAACGATAATCTCTTCAAGATCTTTGCACATCTTAAAGTAAGATTCTATTTGTAATTTAAGAAAGTCAGGTCTATTACAGTGGCAAACTACAATTTTAGGCACTTCTCACCTCAGCATGATTTTTATCTAAAGCTATTATCTTTTTATCAAAAGGTAAGTTCCAACTTTCCGGATAACAGTACGAAGGTGTTAATGACTTTATCTGACCAATAACCCAGTGCTCACTTAGATATGCATTTAAATGAGACTCATCGTGCCAAATTGCTGTAAGACCGTTATTCGTATCAATATCAATTCGACCTATAATTGCAGAAGAGAGCGACATAAAAGATTCAAAAAGTCCTCCGTTAAATCCACCCGCCCAATAACATGGTCTAAATCTTTCTGGTGGGATAAATGCAGTTGACTCTTTTCGAGACTCAGGAGTGCCCATTGGGTTGTTTCCGGGTCTCATATAAAAACCAGGATGTGCAGTAGCTACTAAGCTTTTGTAGCGTGTAGGTAGTATTTCATCTCCTACTTTCCCTGTTATAAGCATATCTGCGTCAAGATAATACAGAACTTCGGGGCAATTTTTTCCTAGTGACTTTAATGTTTCTCTCGCAGAGTAAAAATGATGATATCTTAAAAGTGTATCGCCTGGGAAACCTTTTCGCTCTATTTTAAAAATCAGATGATTGACAGATAATGACTTACAAATATTTTGCACTTCTTCCACCTGATCAGTAAAAATAATAAAAGTTTTTTCATGATCTTCTAGAAAATTTACTTTTATTGATTCATACAGTGATTTTATGAATCTCGTATATTTGCCTGTTGCAATTGTGAAAATACCAATTTTCATTTTATGTCTCTAAGCGGTAGTTCAAGAGGTTGATGGGCGCCTATGTTTAAGAATTTGTAGACTTTATCAATGTCTAATTCTTTTCCTTCTAGCCATAATGTGTTTAATGATTCAACTGATATATTTTCTGCTCTATTTTTTACATCATTTTGAACTCTATTTAATGGCATATTGAAAACTTTGCTTGTGACATAGCAACATCCAAGAGAAGGAAGAACGAAGAAGTTTTTAATTTGCTGCATGCTTTCTTCAAAATTATTAGGTCTGCTAAATGAAAGATGTGAAGACCATCCTTCAAGTTCTGATCTTCTAAAGATATGCCCGTCAACTGAGAATGGATAGTTCCAGTCTAATTGTGAATTTTTCCAGTCCCAAATAAAAAATCCTGATCTAACAGTCCCATCTGGTACTGATTGACTTGAATTAACTGGGTAGCAATGATGCAAATGAGTTCCAAGCCTCAATGAAAAGTTTATTATCTGGGGGTTTGTCTCAAGGATCGAGCATGGGACATTAAAGTCAATGTCGTCTTTGACAATCATATCATCAACAAAAAATACACAGAATTTAGATCCTAGTTTTAAAAATGTCTTGACTTGATCGGTAAAATTTATCTCTTGAAGAAAATTAACCCCTCTATGCTTTTCTTTGACTGCGCTAAGACCTTCTTGAAAGTCTTCATCGTAGTTATGTAAAACTGTTATACTTTCAGGAGAAAGATTTGTATGCTTTTTAATTGATGCAAGTAGTGCATGCAATTGCATTGGTCTATTTTTTGAAAAAATCATTGCATCAATCATGTCAAACTCCGTAAATGCTTCTATACCAAGATGATAGTATCACAGGAACTTTTGGATTATAGTTTGGATTAGGCACATGTTTATAAGTGACTAGTGCTTCATCAAGATTTGAAAATTTAAACCAGGGAAGACATCTCGACCATAAATCAAGATCTTCAGCAAGTGGAAATAAATCAAAATATCCGGCACACTTGTCTAATATTTTTCTTTTAAAAAAGACGCTTGGATGTGCAATTGGATTTATACCTGAAAGAATACCTTTGACTATCTCAGAGTGCTCAGTAGGATATGCAGTCTTTCTAATAAAAGAATTATTAGAATCCACAATATTAATTTGGGTTCCAAGAATATCAATATCTTTATTGTCGTCAAAAAATTTCAATTGTTTATTTAGCTTTTCTGGTAGCCAAATATCGTCTGCATCTTGACGAGCAATAAATTCTCCTTGAGAATTTTTTAGACCCATATTGAGAGCAGGCACAATTCCTGGTTCTGAATATAGAATTTTAATTCTATTATCTTTAATTTGATTAATAGAATCTACAGTATTATCAGTTGTTCCATTGACTATGCAAAGAACTTCTATGTCATTTACGACTTGCGCTAAGACAGATTGAATTGCAGGCCCTATAGATGCTTCAGCATTTCTAACAGGAATAATTACAGATATCAAGATCGCCTCTTGATCTCACCTATGAATGGTGACGCAAATGGTGTGCCATTCATCATTGTAGCGAGAAGAGCTAATTCTTTAGTTTCTATATTGTTTAATTTTGCTCTTTGAGTGAAGATATTGGGATCAAGTTGCTGATTGCCATTAATTGTAATGGAGTCGTAATACATCTGAGCAAGAAAATTAACTGACTCATTACAGAGAGGTGTTTGTGCTTCCTTGAAAATTTCAGTTAAAGAAAAGAACACATCTTGATAGATCTCACTGCAAACAGAAGTATTCAGTTTTTCACCTTTGCGCCTTGTTAAACGCTCTGTTATTAATGTAGATATTGTCTCGTGAAGTTTATTATCTTTCATTTCTTTGGTTCCGAAACATCAACTGTGATATGAGGAGTTTTTTGACCCTGCCACTTTCTATGCCAGATCCAGCCACCAGTTAAATTCTTTAGATCTTTTGCTTTTTCTTCTATCATCTCATCTGTGACTTGCGACCAAGGTAAGTCAAACATCATGTTTGTATCAGCAGTATCTTCAAGAGATTTATTATACAGAGAATTCCAGTGTTTTGTCCAGTAATTCTTGTAAAGTTTCATTTTTCTTGAGATGTCGTACCACGAGTAGTGGTGTACACCTGGTAGATTCTTAATGACAGAATCAAACCATGTTCTATACTGCAATAAAGCTGACGGTTCACCCGTACATGCTGCCTGTCTTATCTTTTCTGAGTCAGAGGTGTGAAAAGTCACATGAGGAAGTCTTTCACCTGTCTCATTATGAATCATGTCACAACCGTCAGTACCTTCTGCAGCGTATAGATTCCCATTCTCATCAAATCTACGAAGATCAGCTGGTATACCGTGTGTAATGTGTGGAAGATTTCTGCTGAGTCTCCACTTCCAGGGCTGAATGTCGCACCTTACTTTGTCCGGTCCGCCCCAATATTCAATAACGGGCAAAGACACAATATCAACCTTCGACGGTATTTTCTTACACAGATCAATGATCTTGATTACATCATCTTCGTGTACAATCTCATCAGAATCCATTTGCCAACAGAAGTCACCGGTGCACATTGATCTTGCTTCTGATTTTTGTGCTCCATCAAAAACAGCATGACGCTGATGTGACCAATCTCTCACAATTTGTTTGATTTTTAATTTTTCATTTTTCTGAGATAGATCATTTAGTTTTTCCCAAGTGCCATCTGTTGAACCACCATCAACAACACATACCTCGTCACAGAATCGAAGCATGGATTGAATACACTCTACAAATGGATAATCTTGTTTGATGCAATCATAAGCGGTTGTATATCCACTTATCTTGGGCACGTGATTAACTATCTTTTGTATACATTTCCAAAAAAGAGCTGGTGCTGAAGAGAGGTACTCTCTTATTGCGTTGACATCATTAGTGCTGAACCAGTCTTCTGAAGCATGCTGGACGTTGTCATTAAGATGAAGATTGCAACCCAATAGCTTTGCTTCAATTACCATACGAGGACATGTATCAGCCCCAAAAGGAAGATATACAAAACCCTCGGCGTGAGAAAGCTTTTCAAGAAGTTTATCATACGATAAATTCCACACTATTTCAAACTGCTTTTGATTAGCTTCACACCACTCTTTGGCTGCTTGTGCACCTTTAACCCACGAGTCAGAACCAAGAACTATCCAACCTTTTCTGCTGCCGGCAGCTGACTTAGTAAGGTGATCGATGTAGTCTAGAGTATTTTTAGAAAAAACACTGGACAATACTACGCTATCTTTTTCTAATAAAAACGGGAACAGCTTAAAGTACCTCTGTTTTTGCTTTTCAGACATCCACCAGAGAGACTGTGCACCATAGTAGAACGCTGATATTAATTTACCATTAATCTTATCATGACAGTCGCAAGGTTGACTAGTTACTGCCTCGTGTTTCTCAGGGGATCGAAAACGACAAAACTTATAATCATATTCAAGTATTGAATACTTTAAATTTGCAACAATGCTTGGTATGAGTTCTGGATTAAGTTGTGCAAAGTTTCCAAAGATCCAGTGCTTTTGAGCTCCTTGGGTCAGAGTTGATAGATTAATTTTTGATGAATGAATTTTTTGTATTTTAAATGGAGAAGATTCGATTAATGCTTCTGAAGTAAGCTCTGCTCCACCGACATAATCTTCTACAAATAAATCAGCAACAAATATAATCTGTGAATCAGGATCTAGCTGAGTGCTTGGATTAACAAATATAGCCTCTTTAAAATCTGTCACTATTACCTCTTAACAAGCAGTTAATAGCTTAATAGCTTATACTAAGCTAGATATTTATAGATAAATATAACTGTTCTGTGAGCTTTGTATATGGCAAAAAAAAGCGAAAGACATAATAATTCAGATCCAAAGTCACAAAGAAGCAAAAAAACTGTTGAAGCTCAAAAGGTTGTTCTTGAAGCCATACATAAAAAAATTGTTAGCAGTGCAGCCTTAAATGGCGGTTTCGATATCTTAATGTTCAAGATTGAAAAAATTGAGCAAAATCAAGAACAGCTTGTCAACAAAGTTGATAAGATTCATGACGCAATCTACGATCCCAATGACGGCATATTCTCAAAAATTAGCGATTCGAATGCTAGAAATTCTCAAAAGATTAACGAAACAGAACAAAAATTGATAGAGATCTCAGCGTGGAAGAAGCAAAGAGAAAAAGAAAGTGAAAAGTCAGAAAATGAGCTTGAAGAGACAACCGAGAAAGTTCAATCAATCCAAAAAAATGTAGATGATCTTGTTAAGAATAAAAACACAATTAGCGCAGTCATCAGATGGATCTTAGTTGCGCTAGCTGGTGGATCACTAACGTTATTGTTTAAATGGATAGAAACAAAAATTTAGTTATAAACTTATCAAAAATATGCTAATATTTTTTCATGTCTGTCAATAGTGATATTGCTACAATAAAGTCTTTTCTTAGCAAAAATATTCACGTTGAAAATTCTTTACGATTTGACAACAATAAGCTTCGCACTCAAAGAAATTTACAACACTTTTTTTCTAAACGTTTTTCTGGCAGTGAACAAAAGATTTTTGAAATTGTTCTTGACCATGTTGAAAGAGCAGAAAGAGCTTGTCCACAAGCTGGAAAGCTTTTAATTAAAAAATTGTTAGAGAATCACTACGAGAATGTTGACAGGCCGACAAATAAGCAATCTGTAATTAAACAAATTGAAAGACTGAACTTAAGCAAATTTTCAACCTCAATTTTAACTGAAATATTGGAATATTGTAATTCCGAGACAAAAATAAAGATGATCAAGTCGATCAATGATCGGTCTTACCTGGAAATATCCAACAACTACCAGTTTGAAGTTAATGTTTTGACGTCTTCTAAAAAGCTTCAAGGTAAAAACAGCAAAGTTTTTGTAATTGATGGCTTTATCGAGTCTGTATCAGAGATACATCACATTCTTTACCATTTTTCAACGCAGGAGCAAACAACACCTTTTCTTTTAGTGTGTAGAGGTGCCTCTGAAGATGTATTGAGCACTATTAATGTGAATAATTCTAGAAATGCTTTTAGCTGCCATGTTTTAAAAGTTGATTTTACTATTGAAAATGTTAATTTGTTAGTTGATATTGCCGTCGTTTCTGGGTCAGACGTTACCTCCAGCCTTAAAGGAGATCTAATTTCTTCTATAAAGCTCGATAACTCAACAACGATAGATTCATTTTTAATTACTCCAACAGGTCTTTCTATTAAGAATACAAAGTCAAAACTGAGGGTTGCAATTCATACTTCAAATTTAAAGAAAAAGCTTCTCAATTGCAATGATGTAGAAAAAGATTTTATTCATAAAAGACTGAAGGGACTCTGTGCAAATAGCATTGAGATAGCAATCCCTGATGATATAAACTATTTTTCTAGATCTCAAGAAATTGATGAGGGTATTAGGCTTATTTTGTCAATTATGAACAATAGCTTTATGCTAACAGAAGCAGCCTCTATCTATTATTTATCTCTACAAAATGCTTTAAAAAGTATCTCAGAGATAGTCTAACCTTTACTTATTTTATTAAAAAAGTATGATCTATACATGAATCATTCTGATAAAATTTGCAAAGAAGTCTTAAGTTTGGTAACTTTTTCTAACGATCAAATACAAAATCTTTTAGTTTCAGAAAATTCTAAAGGAACAACATCCCTTTCAGAAAAAGACATGCAAAAAGTCTTGTCATTAGTTAAAGCATCTTTAGAAAACTCATACCAGTCTATGTTTCCCGTCTTACATGGAAAGATTAACGCTGAGATTGATTTAGCTTCTTCAAAAAAAACAGTCAAGAAGTGAAAAGTGGCCAAGAAAAAGTCTTCTGAAGATAAAAAAGTTTCTGTTGAAGCTTCTCAAACAAAGAGAGGTTTTAGACACCTAATAGAATGTAGGTGTGTTTTACCTCAATTTAAAAATAGAAAAGATCCACCAAAGCATAAATTTGTCGTCTTCTCTATTCTTGATGAGAATGATACTGTTGAAATGAAATACGCTCAATGCAATAATTGTGGCTTAATTCACAAAGTAATTGATATCTGCAAATCAGAAATTCAGCTAGGCAAAGAAAACTCTTCATCAATCTTGTCAATTGATGATATTAGGCTATCTCTACCTAAGGATTTATCTCATATTCTTGAAAAATACAGACTTGAAACTCCATCTTGGGAACAAGCAAGTTTTATTATTGAAAATAAAAGATGGGGAGATTTCATCGTTCTTGAGCAAGAAGATGATGGTGATACTAGACATGGTAAATATGTCAGAATATTAGGCGAGTCTTTTTTTAAGGTAGAAAATTTTACTAGAGATGAATTTATAAATTTACTTTGAGGCAAGATGGACAATTCTCTTTACGGACAACTACAGACTGAAAAAGTTGCTGATGATAAAAAAATAGCGCTTCAAATTGTTAATGAAATTAATAAATTTGGTATTAATGACAGACAAAGATGGATGATTCTTCATTTGTTAAGTTTGGAAATTGAGAATGTTCAAGACATGAAGGACATGGTTTCTTTTATAAAGTCTAAAAAAGAAAAAGAAATTTTTGTTTCTAAGCTGTATAGTCAGAGCGAAGACAATTGGGTCGAGGAAGAAGTAAAATAAAAAATGGGTAGATCTTACATAGTCAATAATCACAAAGATTATGCTAGAAGAGGAAATTACGATTACGAGTCATCTAGCGTTCATATTCACGTCGGTGACAGCTCCCGTCTAGTCGTGCTTCACTGCGACGTAAATGAGCAGTCAATATCAACTGTAATGATGCAGATGTTGCATCTTGCCAGTCAAAATCATAAACCTATCCACCTCGTTATTTCAACATACGGTGGCTCGGTAGATGAGATGTTTACTCTTTACGATACTATCAAATTCTTACCATGTCCCGTTCATACAATAGCTCTAGGCAAAGTCATGTCAGCAGGTGTACTCTTGCTTGCATCTGGTGAAAAAGGCAAGAGAATGATTGGTAGATCAGCTAGAATCATGATGCATCCGATATCAGGAGGAGCTTCCGGAAACATCTTTGAGATAATGAACGACGTTGAAGAAAGCAAGAGGCTTCAAGAACAGATGGCGACTGCTATTGCAAAAGAAACCAAATTATCAAAAGAAGAGATTGAAAAGATTATGAAGCTGGGTCATGATGTCTATCTGTCGCCACAAGAAGCGATAGAGATGGGCATTGTTGACAAGATCATCGGTGACTAGTAAATTTGTAATTTAGTTCTTCATGATGTATTGTGTAGACTGAATGCCTCTACACGAATATCGACATTATTTTCCTTTCAAAAAAATGAGAAAGGAACAGAAAGAAGCGATTGAATTTGCTATCGATTCGTATGAATTAGGTAAGAAATATGTCCTCCTTGAACTAGGAACTGGTACTGGAAAATCTGCGATAGGTGTCACAATAGCCAGGTATCTAAATGATCACTTTCCTTGTCAGGTTGATGAGAATGGTGAGTCAATGTCGGGTGCTTATGCTCTCACTACACAAAAAATCTTACAAGAACAGTATGTGAGAGACTTTGGTCCCACTACTAGAGTTCCGCTTTTAAGAACAATTAAGTCTTCTTCAAACTATACTTGTTCTTTCTATGATGATCAAACATGCGCAGAGTCAAAGATGCTTCTGAGTCGACTGGCTAAAAACTTAAAAGGTACAGAGTTTCAAGACCACTGCACAAAACAGTGTCAATATAGCCAAGAAAAACAGGAATTTATTGACTCATCCATTTCCATAACTAATTTTTCTTATTTTCTTGCAGAAACATCTTATTCAGGCAAACTATCACCTCGAGCGCTACTCGTCATTGACGAGGCTCACAACATGGAGACAGAAGTTGGTAGATTTATTGAAGTTAGTTTTTCTGAGAAATTCTCTAATGACGTCTTAAAAATTAAGGTGCCTAAGAGTCAAGATCAGAAGACAGTTTTTAACTGGATTGGAGACACGTATTTGAGCGCATTAAAGAAGTACTCAGTAAAACTTGAATCAACTCTTAAGAAAAACTCCTCCTCTTTGAATAAGTGCATGGATGCATCAAAAAACTACGAGATGATTCAGAAGCATCTAGAAAAAGTTGAAAAATTCATTGAGGTACATGACTATAAAACCTGGGTCATGAATGTAGAAAAGAAGCTGTTTGGTCAGGGTGGTAAGACAAACATCGTGCACCGTTTCGAATTTAAGACGGTAGATGTTTCGCCTTATTGTGAAAAGCATCTCTTTTCAAAAGCTACAAGAATCTTAATGATGTCTGCTACAATTGTAGATAAAGAAGTCTTCTGTGACTCAGTGGGATTAAAATCATCAGATGTAGCCTACATGAAGCGACACAGTCCATTTTCAGAAGCTAACAGACCAGTCCATTTCATGCCTGTTGGAAGCATGTCAAAAAATAAGATTGAGTCTAGTCTTCCTATTCTAGTCGAAGCTATCAAAATGCTTCTTGAAAATCATAAAAATGATAAAGGAATTATTCATACTGTTAACTACAAGATTGCAAATTATCTTGTTCAGAATCTGAAGTCTGATAGAATACTCACACACGACTCGACGAATAGAGATAAAATTTTAAGAGATCATACCGTCTCTGAGAGACCTACTGTTTTAGTAAGTCCTTCTATGATGGAAGGCGTAGATCTTTCAGATGATCTTAGTAGATTTCAGATTATATGCAAGGTACCATTTCCATACTTGGGAGATGCTGTAGTTAAGAAGCGTCTCGAAAAAAATGAAGGATGGTACGCATATTCAACTGCTAAATCTCTGATTCAGTCCTTAGGTAGGTCTATTAGAAATGAGTCAGACTATGCTGAGTCTTATATTTTAGACGCTGACTGGTCGATGTTCTATTCAAAGAATAAAAGAATGTTTGAAGGTCATATTGGAAAGATTCTTACATAATTTACACAGATGATGAAGAAGTTATATTGACCATTTAGGAGGTTGATATACAATGTCATCAGAAACAGTTTTAGTCAAATGGAATGAATTAAAGTCTCTAGTCGAAGCACTTGAAGTCGATGTTGCAAAGAATGCTCGAGGTATTGCAGCAGCAGGCGTGAGAGTTAGAAAGGGTCTTAGGCAAGTTGCAGCATCTTCAAAGGAGCTTGTTAAGATCACCCTAGAGAGTGACAAGACAAAGAAGACTGAGAAATGATATTATAGTATGCGTAGACAACAGTTAAAAATCTTACAACAGATGGCTAGAGATGGTGTAGACCCTAAAAAGCCATTCGAGTTTGTCAATGGTAAGTTTGTTCAGTTAGATGAGAATTCGTCCAAAACAATAGACGAAATCACACCAGCAGAAGAACCTGTAGAGCTAACACCTACAGAACCGACCCAAACAGATAATCTTGTTGAAGATAAAACCCCAGAGTCTGAGCTCAAGAAAAAAAAGACTGTCAAGCCAAAGCAAAAACAAGAAAAAACATCTTAGTTTTTACACAACTGAAATGATGTGATCTCTAATTTTCTTATAGATTTTCTTTTCAATCTGACAGATTCTCATTCTAGTTAAACCATAGATGTCCCCTATCTCTCTAAGAGTTAGGGGACCTTTTTTTGTTGTCACTAGAACACAATTTTTTCCATCTTCATATGGAATCCATTGCTTACAAGTTCTCTTTTGGCAATTAAAACCTGATGAGTCAACTAAGTCAAAGCAAGTCTGATTCTGTGCAATAATTGGTAATCTTTTTTTTATTGTAGTGTTTGGCATGACAACTTCTCTTAAACAGTATATTTTATCTTAGACGGGGTCTTGTACAAAATACTAATAAATTCATGAGAAAAACTTACATACTTGACACAAACGTTCTTCTGAGTGATCCGCACTGCTTTAACAACTTTAAAGATAACGACCTAATAATTCCTATGCTGGTCTTGGAAGAACTCGACAGACATAAGTCGCGTTCAGACGAGGTTGGTAGAAATTGTCGAGAAGTCACTAGAACACTTGACGAATTGTCAAAATCAGGTTCATTAAAAGATGGTGTGCAGTTATCATCAGGCGGAACTCTTCGAGTGATGACTTCTTCGGAAAAGAAAAATAAAAAAAGCGATCTTGACTCAACAATTGTTGACAACATGATCATCAACTTTGCGCTGGAGTACTCAAAGAAGCACCCAGATAAAGTTTTCTTGGTCTCTAAAGATATTAACGTTAGAATAAAGTGTTCGTCATTGGCTATTCAGGCTCAAGACTATCTGAGCATGAGAGCATCTGATAGTTTCGATGCTCTATACACGGGTGTAAAAGTTTTAACTGCACCCGACGATGTAATTAATAGGTTCTACGGTGGAGATGAGGTAAACATCAAAGAAATTACATCCGATGTAACATACCCCAATCAGCTGTTTGTTCTCAAGTCCTCTGACTCTACAATGGCCTCTGCACTTTGTAGATTGAGTCAGAATGGTCATCTGTTACAGTTACAAAAATTTGATAATGTTTTTGGTATAAAACCTAGGAATAAAGAGCAGAATTTTTCTTTTGATCTTCTAATGAACCCGGCAGTTAAACTGTTGACCCTTACAGGCAGAGCAGGATGCGGTAAGACACTGCTAGCGTTAGCAGCAGGGTTAGCACAGCTAGATTCCATTGGTTCACATCCAACTTATCAGAAGCTAATTGTATCTAGGCCTATTCACCCCGTGGGTAAAGACATAGGATTCTTACCGGGTACTCTGGCCGAGAAGATGGAACCGTGGGTAGCACCTGTTAGAGACAATCTCGAGTATCTTCTTAATGCTACTTCTAATAAAAAGTTAACAAGAACAAGAAGCAAGAAACCAGAAGATTCTCAGAATCTCTTTAACGACCCGTATCTTGAGCTGATGCAACAAAAAGGTCTCATTGAGATAGAAGCTATAACCTACATTAGAGGTCGGTCTATTCCTAATGCTTTTATTATCATTGATGAGGCTCAAAACTTAACAACACATGAGTTGAAAACAATAATTACACGTGCTGGTGAAGGAACGAAGATAGTTCTAACTGGTGATCTTGAACAGATAGATAATGTGCATGTCGATTCTTTCACAAATGGACTGACTCACGCTATCGAAAAATTCAAGGACTATGATATTTCAGGACATGTTACACTGCTAAAGGGTGAGCGAAGTGAGCTTGCCACCTTGGCATCTAAAATTCTCTAAAATTTTAGGCTGTTTAATATGTTGCTTTAATAATTTATAGTTGCATTAAGCTATGGGTATCCTAGACAGTAAAACAAGAATTCTCGATGCAGTGCTAACTGTCGAAGGAAGAAGACAATTGTCAGAAGGAACTTTCAAAGTTTCTTTTGCAACTTTTACCGACAATGATGTCTTTTATGAAGCAGACGCGGAAGAAGGTCATGTTGATCCAACTGATAGAATCTATCTAGAAGCTTCAAGTTTGCCCCAAGACCAAGTAATATTTGAGGCAAACGATGAAGGGAAAGTTGTACCGCTAAGAGACAAGCCCTACTTCTTTGAAAAAACAGATCTACTGAGTTCTTTGCCAGGTCTTCAGTTGTCAGAAACTGCAAGTATTACACTGGTTAATAATAATGGTAAATTTTTAGGTTATCAGAAAAATTTTGGTGCTCGTCTCGGAGTTTTAAGTAGCATTCCACTGGGTTTTAAAGAAAATGAAGTTGGTTTTTCTTGCATAGATAGCACCAACAAGAAGACAGAATTTTATCTAAAAAAAGATACCAATGTGGGTAATTTTGCTAAGGATGTGTACACAACTTATGTTAATATTGGCGTCAAAGGTGGAATTTCTTCTGAAGATCTAGCTGATACCATTCAAAGTGCAATCAGTTTTGCGTCATCTTCAGGAGGAGCAGCTGTAGAAGCTGTGAGCAGAGGAAAGTATTTGTATATCACAGATGCTAATGGTGAGCATGAAAAAGTTAGACTTAATATTTTAACTGGAACTATGACGAATCTAACTGCGTCTAGTCCCTTTTTAATATTTCCTTTTTCTACGGAACAAGCTTTTTTTGGTGGAAGAAAAGATGTAATTGATATTCCTGCTGCTGATTTTGCTTCACAGATAGCACCTAATCTTCTACAATCTGCTTTTGATAATTTTGAGCAACTAAGATGCTTGTCTACATTAGATCCTTACTTTAATGAAGATAAATTTATACCTTCTACAAGCTCAATTGATTTCAATATCTCTAAGATTAAAACATCAAAAAAAGCAATTATCTCTCAAGTACCCACTCTAAATTCTATTGACTCTATTTTTAGTGATGAAAAATTTAGTAGTCAAATTAATTTTCGATATTTGCCTCCCATTGTAAAGACAAGCGAAAATGTTTTGCCTGACAAATCAGATATAGAAGCTGCTAAGAATGCAAATGTTTTGTTGGGAGATTATCAGCCATGGGGTGATAATACGACGAGATTATCATTTACAACACTTGCCGATCAACTAAAAGATTTTGAAAGTTACAATCTAACTTTTGATGAGACAACTAGAACTAATAATCTGCTGTGTCAATTATTTGAAGTTAACAAATTAGGTGAAGTGAAAAAACTTGACGTTGTAGAATTTGGTAACGCAAGAGATGATAATGTTCTCGATATTTTAAAACAAAAAGTATATTTTGCAGGTAAAGTTTTTCTTGACGATAGAGGAACTACCTGCTACACAAATATCTTTACTCTAATTTATTCTCAGGTCGAGGGAGATGAAGGATGACTATTGTTTTAACAACAAATAAAAGGTCGACTCCCGAGCTTCTTTCAGCAAATCTCTCAGAATTTGCTGAAATTAATTCAATTAACCAAAAATCAATCTCGTTGCGCTGTGTCTTTAGCATTAGACTAGATGGCCAGGCAGATCCTACTAGTTGTCAAAAAGTGGTACTCACTCTTAGCGACGCAACACAAGAATCGATTGATGCTGTAAGATCAATTGAATCAAAAAAAAATAAACTAACTCCTGACATAAGATTATCGTCTCTAAGAAACAATAATCGAAAATTGTCTTTAGATGAAAACTTTGAAGAAACATTTGTTTCTTCAAATGGAATAAGCATAGGTGTAATTGAAAACTTATCTTCAGACAAAGATAACTTCTCTTCTGTGTTACCTGATAATGTAGGTCAAGTTAATTCAGAAATTTTAACTTATAATATTAGTGTAAGTGAAAAGATTATAGATGCCCTGCGATATCAATTTCAAACAATTGACCTTTTTCTACCAAGTACTGCTGAGCTTCAAAAAGAAACAAGACATCTATCAAGTGGTTTAGACCTTTTAAATGGCAGCTCACTCAAAAAATACGTAAAATACTCACTTAAGTCGCCGACAGAATTCTTTTCAAAAGACAGCTTTGAAAGAGTTTCTAGTGATGCATCAGAGCAAGGATTTTTTGCAAAACAAGTTGTTGATTATTTAATCAATGATGTAGGTTCATTGTCTAATACAAGTTTAGATGAAATAAACTTCTATATTCCAACCGTTAACTCTAGATACTTAAACTCAGTTGACATACCTTTTAATATTGAATTACCTCTAGAATATAGTAGTTCAAGAGTCATAGTAAAGCTAGATCTGTTTGAATTAAGTGATTTTCCGGAAGAGTCTATCACTTTTCAGCTGGACATGTCTAAGTTAGTTGAAAATTATAGAATAATTTTTGATGAACCTCAAATTGATAGAAGTTTACTTCAAACTAATGATAAAAGTTTATCAAATAAACACATAAGCTTTAGTTATCCACTAGGCTCAGACTTCAAAAAAACTATAGGATTTAACTTCTATAAAAAATCTTTGGTCAACAATGACAATATTTTCACTTTATTCAGGACGTCACAGTTAGCCTCGCAAGATTCATTTGTAGTAGATTCAGTACCAGGTCTGGAAATTATTGACTCAACTCACGTAATAAGAGTCATTCCTGTAACTGCTTCTGGAGAAAGCTGGATATTTTCTGATATAGTTGTCGGAGATTTTAATCAGAGAATTGACTCAGAGGCATTATCGCTCGACTTAGCTCAGATAGAAAATGACTCTTTAGAATTAACAATATCTGGTGTATCTTCAAGAACAAAAAAAATTAATATATTTAAAAGAAATTGCACTACTTCAAAAGACAGTAGTTATGAATTGCTCAATTCAATCACAGGAATTAGCTTTTCAAATATCGCATTGAAAGATATTGAAATTACACCTGGCCACATTTTAGAATATTACGTTGAATCAACAGATGAATTTGGTAATCTTCTTCAATTTTCTATTCCTAAGATGGCTGAAATCGTTAGAAACGATGAGAATAATTTATTTAACGTAACTGTGTCAGGCTTTACGTCAACAGAAAATTCAGTATCTTTTTCAATAGACGCTATTCAAAGGCAAAAAAGAAAAATTAATTCGGTCACAAGTGCATTAAGAACAGTGACAGGTCAGTTAATAACCAATGATTCATCAGGTCAAGATACAGTTATTGAGCCAAAATTAGAGAATTATTCTGATTCAATAATCTATAGAATAAAGAGAACCGATCAAACAACGTCTGAAGTAGCATATTTTCCACTCATTATAAGTAATCCCGGCGCCCCCCTCCAGAATCAAGAAGACAGAATTACCGACAATAGTCAAGGTAATACTATAATAGAATTTAGCGACGATATTACAACTCAAACGGCTAACGACATACCTTCTCTAGTTCAAGGCAGGACTTATGTCTATGATATTTTCGCTTATACAAGAAATCCTGCATCAACATCGAATGATTTTATTATAACAGGAATAGATGCAGATAGAAAAAATTGGTTTTATAAACCGCTCAAATGGAGTGATCCAAGAGTTTTAAATACAGGTATTCTATACCCTGAAGACGAAAGAGGAAATGTGCAAGCATCCGATGAAGAATTGTTAATGGCAAATCCAATAGGGAGAGTCGCTTCTCAAGAAGTTGTAATTCCTATTATTGAAAAGAGTTTTGACATAGCACCAGTTGCTAGAAAAATTAGTAGATCCTTGGTTCAGATTTCATGGTCTTCCGAGAATAAAAATTACGACTCATTCATAGTTTTTAAGATTGTCAATGGAAGAAAATATCTTCTTGGAAAATCTTGTAAAGAGTTTATTTATCATAAGATTACTAACGATGATTTAGGAACCGTATATTATCAAGTTACACCCTTGACTTTAGACTATAAATTTGAAAAAACATATTATTCAAATGAGATCTTGATAAAGGAAGATCTCTCTTATAAAAATCCTGTGAGGACATGACATGGCAGGCAAACAAGCAAGCGGAAATTTTGCAAAAACACAACCTGATAATACAGGAACACCTTCTGTCCATGATTTATCAAATCAAGGAGGATCAGGAGGTCTATCACCAGACCCAGGAATAGCCGACTCTTCTTCAGCTTCGCCAGATAATGTAAGCGTATCCCCTTCAGTGCAAGCTGAATATGCAAACAAAGTTGAAGCTTCAACGACGCCTGTACCCTATACTGTTCAGACAGGCCTTCCGCAAGACGAACCTGTAATAATTGCTTCGACAGAAATTTTACCTATTAGTAATTTTCAAATATTAGATGCAAATGTTATAAATTCATTCAGCGCAGCTACTACCAAGAACTCTGCTGATAGAGACTACGCGCTATTAATGAAAGAAACAGCTGTAAGCATAACATCAAAAACAGCTATAAATTTCTTTGTCTTAAACAGTTCCACAATTTTACAAGCTGCACAAAGAATAGATTCAATAAAAAGTTTTAGTGATTCAACAGGGTCAAAGTTGAACGCATTATTTGTTATACTTTCACAGGCAGAAAATGCACTTAAACTATCAAATTATAAGCATCAGATCAATACAAAAGAAACTTTAGGAATATACAGCAATGAGTATGTCGATACTATTTCTGCTAATTCATCTCCCAGCTTGTATGGAATAGGAGATTATCTTTTAGAATCTGGTTTTGATGAAAAATCTGTCAACGGACTGTCGCCTACAGCTGCTTATCAGCAATTTTTGCTTGAACTAAAAAGAACTATAATCACTCACTCAAACAAACTGCGACAAGACATAAACTTTTCATCAAAAGATTTACCTCAAAGACTAAAAGGAAACGGCTATGTCGTCAATGGGCTTTTTACTATCGATAGATCAAAAAATAAATTTGGTTCCTTAAAGAATGCTAATGCTGCCTCTTTTGATGGAACTGAAACAGAAATAAATACTTACGATTATTATTTTTACAAAAGATTTACGTTGCAAAGAACACAAAGCAAAGATTTGTCGGTAATTGCTTCACTTAAAGGTCAGCAGCTTGCAGGTCAAATTTTAAAACAGTCACAAGACGGCCCTTACGGATTGTTTACACTCTCTAAGTCTTCGCACCCCGAGTTGCTAGCTAAAGAAATTTATTTTTCTAGAGCTGTAAAAACTAGTGATATAGTAAAAAAACTATCGGAGCTTGGTTATGCTGTATCTACTTCTGCTGAAAATTTTGGCGTCTGGGATGCTTTAATTGGTCAGTCATTTGTCAGCAATGTATTGACTCTACCCCCTGATGAAAATTCTTTATTGGGACTTTCTAGACAAATAGTTACAAGTCCAAACGATCAAGATGAAGGTTATAGAATTCTCACTTTTGAAACATTTGACGCACCCTTAGAAGATCCTAATATAGTTCTTCCAACTCAGGGGCCGCTTTACTACATCGATGAGTCCTTAAGAATTTCAAATGATGATAGAGATAATTTTGATCTTTCCAGACTCCAGACGCTGATAGAAAAGATTGAAGACAGTCAAAAAAGACTTAAAGCTTTGAAATGTCTATATGTTGCAAGAGACGTTGATGCTACGCTGCTTGGTATTAATTTAACCACAAAGTCTATCAGAGACCTCACGGGCCTCGTCAACGATGATCCAATATATCAGATTGTTAATAAACTGTCTTTACTCAAAGACATATATAGCGCACTAACGCAAGCAGCCCCCAACTTAGGTGAATTTATACCTAAAGTTAGCACTTCATATAGAGCATCTAGCTTAAACGGTAATTTCAATCAAACAAAGCCAGGCGATTCAACATCACTGTCTTTTCAGTCTAAGTACATGTTTGCTTCAGCTATTTTTAATACTGGCTTGAGCGAATTTGAAGCTAACAGACCAGATATTCTTTTGACTCTTTTCACAATCATTATGAGAGGAGTTTATATCAAAATTGTTAAAGAAAAATTAGCAAATATTGGTTTTACGGTCTCTTACGATGCATTTAAGAGTGCATGGAGAGATATTGCAACATATAAACGAACTGTTGACATCGGAGGAGGAGGATATGATTATGCGGCAGACTTTTATAAAGACGCAGTGCCCAATGGAGCATTTACTATTCCATCGACAGGAGAGTCAAAAATTGTAACTGTTAATGGAGAAACGATCGCAGCAGACACACTGCTCGATGGGCGTCGCGGTTGGTCTCAAATTCTAATAAATCAACTAGGCTCAAATACTCCCGAACTTCTACTAGATGCACTTTTATACAAATATGCAGGACAGTATCAGCTCAGTTCAAAATCACTTTCTCCTGCGGAAAGAAATAAAGATACAGGAAATCCATTTATAAGCTATTTATTGCTGAGTAGCCATTATAATCTTGGTTATTCAAACATTGATCAAATAAGTGAAGACTATGTCGATGAGGTTGAATATGCAAAGGCATTCAACAGTATAATAAATTCTCAGCCTAATCCCGGCGACCTATCAAAACTCTTGACACCGGATGAGATTCAAGCTTATACAGCGTTAAAAACTGAGAACGAGAAAGCTAACTTTGTTTTTGATAAATTTAGAGGACCGAAGGCCGGTACAAATGTTTTACATCCTGACAGAGTAACTCTTGGTGATGATCCTGTCTTTAGATCTTTATTTTTAAAGGGCAGCTCTTTTGTTAGACAGCTCGGTACAGGTCTAGATGAAAACTTAGGAAAATTAGACGGTCTTTTCAAAGATGTTGTTGACTTAATGACCAATATGTTTTTAACAAATATATATCAAGAGTTTGAGCCAACGGGAACTTTGACCAAGACTGCTTACGGTTTGCACGAAAAGAGTGATATACTTTTTCACTATTTTTTGACGATATGCAAAGTTATCAATTCAATTTCTTTCGATAGTTTTGCGGGATTTTGGACATGGGATGCTAAGGTGCCTTACGCCTCAGGCACTCCTGGCACGGAGTCAGGAAATACTTCTAATACGTCATATTTTAGATATGGCGGTTACAGAATAGTATCAACTCCCATTAAAACGATTGATCTTATAAAGATAAATTCAACAATTTTTTCCCCTCGAGCAAAAGGCCTAATTGACTTTTTGAAGAAATACAACCAAGAAATCATGGAAGTGTCCAATAGAATTGATCTACTTGAAAAATTCTTAAATGATTCTCGTAATAAGATTGCTTCATTTAAGCAATATTTGAAGTCAGATTTTTTATCGTATCTAAAGGAGCTAAATACTGCAGTTGATGGAGAAACATCTTTACCTGAGAATGAAAGAAAGAATTTAGTCAATTTTGCTCTAAGCAGAGAGCAACTTTCTCTTTCATATACATCTTGCACTGAATATGTCGACAGATATCTTAATAAACCCTTCCCTTCAGACTCTGCTTTAAAAAGCTTTCCATACTTCGCTGACATGAAGGAAGGCTTTTCTAATTACATGCCATTGTCAGACTTACAATCAATTTCATATACAATTTTAAGTCCATTCTTTACTGTAGGTAGCGGTTATTCTGATCTTACTAAGATAGCAGCGGCAAATGAGGAATCAGGAGCTGCTAATAAAAGAATTATTTCTGTAGGACTGCCTCCAAGAATCGCTCAATTTGTCATGAAAGACCAGTCACTTGATATTGATAGAAGTGCGCTGATCAAGATTATAGTTCGAAGAAAAGATCTAATAAATCCTGGTATAACTTTGAAACCAAAAGACTATTACTTTGATATGAGACTGTTTCCTACCAAGACATTGGTAAACTGGGGTCATTTAATTGATGATGTAATAAACAATGTAAGATATACACCTGTTGATTTCTTAATGATACCCATGAAAAAAATGGGACTAAATGGAAGAATAAGCGCCGTTACGAATTTTAATCAAGCATATTCAAACACAGATTTTAATAAGAAAATGTGGATGAATCACGTGATTAGTCTTTTATGTGAAGAGTACGTCAATTATTTCACTGGACTCAACATCAATGAAAATAATTTTTATAACTACTCAAGTTTATCAACAACTTCAAAGAGTATAGAGAAACAGTTTGATAACTACCTTAAAACCACAGAGGGGAAGTTTGATTTAACTAATCTTTTTGGTGTAAATGTTCCTACAGGTCTTTCTGACCTAGAGCAACAAAATCTACTCATGTCGGCTGAAAAAAGCATAAAAGAATTTTTTAGAAATGAAACTTGCTTTATAGGACTAGATGAAGTAAAAAGAAGAATTCTCCTACCCAAAAAGTTTGATAGAGTCTTTCATCTCTTGATTGACCCAGATGATTTTGAAATACAATCTGTAGGCTCACAATATGTCAGCAAGTATCTTAGCAATAAAGTTATTAATAAAATAGGCGAATTTAATTACAAATATTCAAGCAATATGACACCAAAGCATGTTTTTGCTGATTCTTATAGCGTATCTATTGACAGAGTTAATACTCTATCATTAAGTGATTATGATTTCATATATTATAATAACTAATAATTTAAATGCCCCCATCTAAACCAAGCAAGCCTCTATACGTTCTAAACATTCCTGAGCCTCAAAGCTTTACGGGAGAGTTTATTTATAATTTTTATACTGCAGATGAAAGAATAAATCCTCCCCCATTTCAACCCGGTCTTGATAAAACTGCTCGTTACGTCAACTTAAATTGGAAACTTCCTGTTAAAACAAACTTTAATATACCTACAAATAGTATTGCTGGACAATCTGTCGCAACCATACTCACTCAAATAACTTCAGAAGATACAACATTTTCTCCTTATTACTTAGATAAAAACTTTTCTGAAATAGCTTCTTTGCAGCAGGGGGCTCTTGCTCTAAAAGACTACGTCTATTTTACAGATCAAAGAAAAATCAATAGTGTCAATAGAATAAAAGATGTTATCTTACAAAAGATAACTGAAGCTGATCAAGGCATTATAACTAATTCACAGCTTAAGCAATTTTTTAATTCAATTTCATCTGGCTACGATGGACTTTCTGATCTCGCAGCGGGCCTTTTAGGTTTTGTTGTTTATGACGAAAATAACAATGTAATTTCACAAGATTTTTTTAAGTCTACTGTTGAATCTCTTTCATTAAACATTAAGCTTCATAAGCTAACCTTAAAAGATTTTTTTGTCAACTATCAAATTGAAGAATCAACCTTGTCTAAATTTGAGTCTATGCAAAGCTTCGCTAAATTTATAAAACCAGGAACATCTAATAATCAGCCCGTTCTTGAAGCCAAAGCAGTTGAGCTAGCCCCAGGAGTTGATCCGCTCGACGCAGGTATTTCAATTGATTTGTATGGTTATTTAATCAGAAGATACAGAGTTTTACCTGACTCAATTAAGTTAGATGCAACTTATTTTATTAATAATCCTCTCACTACAGTCTTTAATGACGTCACAGTTTTGTATGGAGAAGACTATGTTTACTCTATTACAACGCTTATGAAGGTGCCTTTTAATGTTTCAGACTACGGAATCGCATTTGTTATACTAGAGTCTAGACAGACTTCTTTCTTTCAAATAAAGTGTTTTGAGTTAACTCAACCACCACCACCTACTGAAATCAACTTTATTTATGATTACTTGCAGAAAAATTTATTAGTTTATTGGGACTTTCCGGTAAATCCCCAGGGCGACATAAAGCAAATTCAAGTATTAAGAAGAAAATCATTTAACGAACCATTTGAGTTGATTGCCCAATACGGTTTTGATAATTCAGTCGCTGGTAGCGGTGAAGAACTCTACAAGACAGGTGAATTAGTTGATGTTAATAATCTTGACTTCATGAGAGAGGATCTGCGAAACTTAGCTAAAAAGTCAAATATTCCTGTCTATGTTCACGTTGATAAAGATTTCATAGTTGATGAAGAATTCTTTGAAATGACTTCTTACATATATGCTTTGGCATCTGTTGATGCTCATGGTCTAGTCTCAAATTATTCATCACAGTATTTAGTCAAATTTGATCCTTTTAAAAATAAGCTAGATTATACTTTGGTCTGTGACGAAGGAAGTCCACGAGCTTATCCAAATTTTAATCTTAGAATTGATGCTTTTAAAGATGCGATAAACACAACAGGAGAAGATTTAAAAGAGATAAAAATTTATTTCAATCCCGACTATTTTAAAGTTCAAGATGAAGAAGAAAACAAATTTCAGGTGGTTGAAGCTGTAACACCCGTTGACAGCGTAAAACCGTACTACTTATTACAGATTATGAATCTTGACAATCAAATAGTTAAGACGGTTAAAATAAACATAAAAGACCCAGACAGTTTAAGTACATCATAACGACAATTAAATTTACATTATTCATCTACACTTACAATATTAAATCAGAATTTTGAGCAACTTGATAATTTTAGGTATCGGCTAGCTAAACAGGAATAGACAAATGGCTTGGTTAAATCATTCAACAAATAATATCATTCTAGACGCAGTCTTGACAGATTACGGTAGACAACAGCTTTCTCTAGCTAATAGCAGCTTCAATGTGACCCATTTTGCACTGGGTGATGATGAAATTGATTATAGAGTCATAAAGAAGTATGGACGTGCTGTTGGAAAAGAAAAAATTGAAAAAAATACTCCCATCTTTGAAGCTTCAACTAATCCTAATATTGCTCTAAAATATAAGTTAATTGGTCGAGAGACTACTGGCACTGCTCTCTCTCAGATTTTTATGCCTGTTCTTTCAGCCTCACCTGCTAGTATCGATCTTTCGACGACAGCAACAGCAAATTTAACTTCAAAAGCTGTTACATTAACACTATCGTACAGAGGATCATCTGATCCTTCAGTAATTGCTGATGTCGCACAAACAGCTTATTCAATTAAAGTTTCTGACAGATTCTGTACAATTAACTCAGCTGTCAATGGAACATTAACAACTCCTGAAGCTGCGAGATCTACAATCGTTGCAAGTGATCCATCAAGAACATCAACTTATATACTGAGCGTCAGACAGCCATCACAGACAGTTAGCTTTACAGTGTCTGCTAGGGCAATTGATCCAACTACAGCAGCTGTTTATGGAAAGAGAACTAGCTCAACGCAAAGAACAATAACAACTTACATAACTGTATCAGGTAATAGACACGGCGTAACTGTTGATATTCCTGTCACGTATACATTAATCTCAGCATAAAGTCAAAGAGGAAAATGCCCCTATTTAAACAAATACTAGCCAGAGAAAAAAGCACAACTCGATCATTTCTTAATCAGCTGATTGACGTCTTGCAAGAAGACATTTCTTCTTCGGTCTCAAGAAGAAAATATCAGGTCTTCGTTACTGGCGGTATCGGACCTGGCGTGACATCTTCTCTTTTTCAAACTGTTTATGATCAAGATTTTACTTTACAAACAGCCAACCCTGTTTTTGACATAGCAGTTGGTATTGCTCCTCCTGATGCAAAAGATGACGGTATTGCAGCAGATACATCAACAGCCCAAGATTCAGGTGGAAAATATCTTTATCCAAGTAGCTCTCTTATGATGAGAGAAAAGACAGACATCTATAGTCAATTCTCTCAAATGCTGCTGGGCGATAGAACAGAAGTCTTCACATTACCAGTTGACGCATCCTCTACTGCAACAAGCACTACAACAACTGAGATAGATTCAGCATTATTCATTGCATTTAAAAGACTTTTTTCAAGAGACCAAATTAAAAGAGAAACTTTTGCAATGAAGATGTATGTCACTGCTTCTAATACATCTACGGGTTCAAGTAAGTTTTCTTTTGATTCAGGCCTAGGTGGAAGAGCTAACCTTTACAGCTCTTCTATTAACGGTTCTGCTATCTTTACTGATCTTGGGTCTTCTGACCAAAAGTTCTTTGACATCGGCGGACAGTACGGTTACCTGGTTAATGCTGCAAATACTACACAAGCTGTTGGTAGAATTTACTATGATCAAGGTATTGTGATACTTGATGTTGAAAAGATCACATCATCTTCACAGTTTATGTCAGGCACTATTGATGCCATGACCCCAACTGGTCAGCTTGTTCTTGGTTCAACTGACACGGAAACAGCTGGCGTAGCTAAGCTCGTACCAGACTTAATGACTTCAGCAAGTATTGACAATATCATTGATCATTTCTGCTATTCAAGATTTGGAAGTAGCTCCAACACAGCTATCACATTTCAGAACGTCACAAATATTAACTCTTCAATAATATTCTGCAGAGCAATGCCAGATGACTTTAACTTCTCTTCTAATCCAACCTATGTTGAAGCTGCAGGTACAACAAATGAAGGAAGATTAGTCATCTATGATCCTGCGCTGAGTGATGAAGTTCAAGATACATTTGCTTACATAACTACAGTAGGTTTGTATGATGCAGCAGGTAGTTTACTAGCAGTTGCAAAATTAAGCAGACCAGTAGAGAAAAATGCAAGAAAAGACTTAGTTTTTTCAGTCAGATTAGATTTCTAATGCAAGCTGTAAAAGATAATGTCAATAATAAAAGTTACGAAAGATGATCTAGAAAATCATACAATAGTCACAACTCCGTCTAGAAAGTATATTTCTGGATCATCAGGAATAACTGGCTCTGTCAAGGTTTTTCCAAGAGTCTCAAGCGTAGAAAAAACAGTTAATGGTGATGTTCCTCAATTAAATGAAGATGACTTTAAATTTGTTGGGGGAACATTTAAAGAAGCTTTTGAAGTTTTAAATAATGAAGCAAAAAGCAAAAGATACCAAAAATCACCTGTCACTTCGCTCTGTGATCAATACTTTGACTTAATTCTTAAGTCAAGTCAAAAGTCTCAATATGCCTTAGATATTGATAGAATAGTACCAACACCTACATTTACTAGTTCTACTCTAGCTAAAAATACAGTGAAAGATGTGCTCATGAAGTTCTATAGACCTTCTACGCCGCACGCGCACTGGGCATATACGAACTATCATGCTTTAAATTTTTTCACTGTTTCTAGTTCTTCACAGCTAGTTCCTACTTCCTCCGTTCTATTATTTCCTAATTGTCACCCCGAGCAATTAGGCTTGAAATATAAAGATTATAATTTTAAAACTAATAAATATGATATTGCTCCGGATGACAATAAGTCAATTGCCTGGAAAGGTGCAACTTATGTTACGGGCGTTTATTCACTTGAAGGACCTTTTACTTTTAATTTCTATATAAATCCCCGTTATCAAGTTGATGGTATTGATGCTGGTCATTTAAAAGCGGGAACAATATTCCATCTATCTTCTAGCTATGCCTTGTCTCTTGTGACAGGTTCTTCAAAAGATGGAAAAGGTTTACCTGATGGCTATAGGCTTCTTTTGCAGCTTAGTCAAAGCGCTGAAATACCTCCTTCACTAGCATCTCAAGGAGCCAAACCAAGCGATCTTGTTTTTCTTTCTGACGACAATTCTTTATCACACAACAAGTGGCATCATGTTATAGTTCGATGGGGGACAAATACCGTTGATAACGGTACTGGCTCTTTCGTGGTTGATGGAGTTAATAGAGGCAGTTTTGTTGTCCCTTCAGGCACTATAACACCAAAGAGAACGCCTGGAGTATTTGATCCTGCTATCTTGTGCATTGGCAATTTTTATGAAGGTCCTAATCGTGCAGGAAGTTCTGCGCAAGATCAATTTTTTAACTTTAAAGTGGCAAGAAAATATGGGACTGAATATCTAGCTAATAATTCGTCTGAAACAGAAGCACCCAGTAAATTTTCATTCAATCATCCACTCAAAGCTGAAGTGCACAATCTCTCGATCAAACGATACTATGAGACCGACGATGAAATTCTAGCTTCATCGTCTTTTGGGCAAGGAAGCAAAGTCTTTAGAGCTAATGACTATGCGTTTTATCTTCCACCGTTTTTCGTTCAAGAGTCAAGAGTTCGAAGAGGGAGTCTCCTTCAAACTCCTTTTTTTGCAATAACAGGTTCTACTGACGATCCATTCAATGTTGCCATGGCTTTTGGTGTCAATGGTCATTACATTAATCTTGAAAATTTTTGCAAAGATTTTGCAACGTCGCAATTTCCAAGGTTCTATGATCTGTCAGCATCATTGACACCTTATTCATCTGATAAGCTATTTGCTAATAATATTTTATACTCGTCACGTGCAGTACCAAAAAGAAATTTGACGATTCTTCCATGTGATAACGGTAATTTTTCTCCAAACTACGAGTTGCTGAAGTCTGAGAGATATACAGAAAAATTTAGAGACTCTTTAGGAAGAGAAGAGTGGAGCTACATCTATCTTGATGATCTAGTTTCTCTTTCGACACTAAAGAACATAGGTGGAGGCGGCGGCGCGGAAGAGTATAAAAACTTTTTATTCTTTAATGAAGATCTATACGGACCAACACCAGATAAACCGGGTCTGGAACCAGGCCCAGCTCTCAAAGCGCTATTCAATGATATTGACCTTGAATTAAGTACCTCACAAGATACTGACGTAGATAGAGGAGTTTTTAAAAAATTAGCTCTACCAATTTTTAAAGAGCTTAGAGATCCTTCTTCAAATCAAATAACAATTTTCAACATTAGCAACATCTATTACGGTAGGAGAATTCTACCCGGAAGTTTTGTTCTAACTGATGTTTCTCTGTCCGGATCTGAAGGCAGAGTAAAAATGACTCTTAGAGATGACAGCTTGGGCAATTTGTACCGCGGAGATTCATTGACTCCACATCACACTCAAAATTCTGTAGGAAACATTTTTTATGATGAGGGAATCATCGTTGTAAAAAGTCCGCATCTTTATTTCTTCGGCCAAGATCAATACGAAATATCGTTTAAGGGTGTGAATAATATTTACACTTCTAAATTTGAAATATTAGCTAATTCAAATCTCTTAAATTCTTCATCAAATCCGACGTATGACATTGCAAAAGATGCCATGAGAGCTTCTGCTGATGATACCGATAGAGAGCAATTCGTGTACATAACAGGATTAAACTTTCATGACGAAAATATGAACGTTGTTGCCAGAGCAAAAATTGCCCAGCCAGTAATCAAGAGAATCGGCGATAAAGTTTTGTTTAAAGTGACAATGGATTGGTGATTCTATAAAGTGCCAAGCAAGAAAAAGCCAAAAAAAAAGAAAAGAGGCCGCTATCACAGAGGTCTATACGAGTCACCCCTAGCGGGTGCATGTAAATTTCGATCATCTTGGGAATACAAGTACATGTTGCATCTTGATCAAAATCCCGACGTTCATATGTGGTCGTATGAAAAGATAGTAATTGAGTATATTTCAAATCAAAAGACCAAGAAGATTAGAAAGTATTATCCTGACTTTTTTGTTATCTTCCGTGACGGCACAAAGAAGCTTATTGAGATTAAGCAGAAAAGAAAACTCTGTCAAGCAGTAGTTAAAAAGAAGGCAGCAGCAGCCGACCAATGGTGCATAATCAACGGAGCCACATACGTTATATTAACAGAAATAGAATTAAAGAATATGGACTTGATTTAATAGAATTTACATGAAGCATCTGTTGTCAACAATTGACATGTGAATAAATTAATTTTAGGCCTTGACGTTTCTACTTCAGTGACAGGAGTTTGTCTTTTGGACGCTGATGCAAAATCATTCATTGACGGTGGACACATACTTCATTTAGACAGAGTAGAATTTAAAAAATGCAAGACCTTTTGGGACAAAGCAGATTTAATAGCTTTAGAATTTGATTCGATTCTTAAAAAATTTCCAGGAAGTTATAGAGTCGCTCTTGAAGAACCATTGATGGGTTTTCGTGCTGGAATGTCTTCAGCAGCGACTATCACGACGCTCATGAGGTTTAATGGGATTGTGTCTTACATCGCAAGAGATGTATTCAAAGTAAATCCTGAGTACATAGCATCGTCTCACGCAAGAAAACTTTGCGGTATAAAAATGCAGAGAACCTCTATTGCAGGCATAAATGGGAAAGAGCAAGTTTTTAAGTACATGCAAGAAAATGATTTATCTCATGTGAAATGGCCAACTAAAAAGAGTGGAGAACCCGTCGACTGGAGTCGTGACGCGACTGATTCATATGTGATAGCTAGAGCAGCATCAATTGAACCTGTGAACACTCACGCCTAAGCATGTTACAGTTAAGTTGTGGTATTATCGCTGACTGATAAAGTCAAATTTTATGAGTCTCTTTTTGGTCGCGGTCGACTGTCGGGGAATGGCAAGAATTTTGATGTTCGCTGCCCTATTTGTGCGCCATCTGATCCCTCTAAAAAGAAGCTAGCCATTCGTACGTCTGATGATGCAAATCATTGTTGGACATGTGGGTGGAAGTCAAGAAGCTTACTTCCATTACTTAGAAAGTATGGATCTCAAGAGCAGGTTTCTCTCTACAAGCAACAACTAGGCATTAATAATAACCTTATTGTCGCAGAAGAGTCATTAGAAGAAAATAAGATTGAGCTCCCCAAAGATTTTTGCTTATTGACACTAGGTAATACAAGAGATCCTGATGTCAAAGCATTGTGGAGATATGTGCACGGCAGAGGATTAGATGAAAAAGATGCCTGGTACTTTAAATTTGGTTTTTCTAATGAACCTCGATGGAAAAGACGTGTACTAATGCCCTCGTTTGATAGCACGGGGTGCTTAAACTACTTTGTTGCCAGAGCTATTGACAGTAACAGAAAACCTAAATACGATAATCCCGATGTGGACAAAAACCCAGTCGTCTTCAACGAGATTAACATAGACTGGTCAAAGAGAATTGTGCTTTGTGAAGGTCCGTTCGACCTCGTCAAGTGTCCCGAAAATTCTACCGCGCTTTTAGGATCAGACCTCGACGAACGTCACGAAATATTTAATAAAATTTTGCTACATAACACACCAGTTGCCCTCGCGCTTGATGGTGATATGTGGAGTTCAAAGATGCCAAAAATAGTTAAGAAATTACAAGAATACGATGTTGATGTCGTAGTCGTAGATGTAAGGCCATGGGGCGACCCTGGAAATATGTCTAGAGCGCAATTTGAAGCTGCGTTATCTAATGCGAGTCCTCTAAGCTGGAATGACTTATTTCTTAATAGGCTTAATAAAACAGTATCGAAAAACTTCAATTTTTAATGAAGTTGAACATCTGACTATTGTGTATTAAAACTAACTTCTTAGATGCTAAAATTAGCTCATACTGCCGATATTCACTGGAGAGGCCTAAGTCGACACGACGAATACCGAGAAGTATTCACAGCTTTTATTGAAGACTGTAAAAAGAATAAAGTTGATCATATCTTTGTGGGTGGTGACATCTTTCATACAAAGACAACTGGAATATCTCCTGAGTACATCGAACAGCTCACTTGGTGGCTAGAGTCGATGGCTAAAATAGCTCCCGTCCATTTGACGCTGGGTAACCATGATGGAAACTTAACAAATCTTTCAAGACAAGACGCTGTATCACCCATAGTTCAAGCAATCAATAATTCTAATATTCATCTTTATAAAAAGAGCGGCGTGTATGAGTTTGAACCCGGTTATAATTTTTGTGTTTATAGTCTCTTCGACGAAGAAGGGTGGAATGATGTCAAGCCCGAGCCGGACAAGATAAATCTTGCTTGCTATCATGGTCCAGTACAAGGTTCTGTTGCGGAGTCAGGCTGGGAAATAGATGAATCACAGATTAAAGTAGATTTTTTTAAGGATTACCCATTTGTTCTCTTGGGCGATATTCATCAGCTTCAATATCTTGGTTATAGAGATGATCAAGAAGGCAACAAAAAACCTTGGATCGCATACCCAGGCACACCCTTGCAGCAGAACTATGCCGAAGAATTAGACCATGGTTATCTAATCTGGAATATTGAAAGTTCGTCTAAGTGGAACGTCAGCTTCAGAAAGTTACCAAATCCTAAGCCCTTTGTTACGCTAAGCTGGTCTGGATCTCAAAAAGATTTCTTAAAAGAAGCTCAAAACTATCCAAAACAGTCACGCTTTAGAATCAAGTCTTCTAACACATTAAGCCAAGATGACGTTAGCTTCTTTAATGATATTTTAAAGAATCAGTACGATGCGACAGAAGTTACATTTAAATCTGAGTACAAAGCTGAGAGTGAAACTATTAAAGCAGGCAGTGCAACCATTGCAAAGTCTGATTTATCATCTCCTGAAGTCATTCTTTCTTTGATTCAGACTTATGCAAAGGAAAATGGTGTCACTGAATACAACTGGGATACGCTAACAAGTCAAGTAAAGAAGTATTTGTCGACTGTATCATCTTCTGACGATATGTCAAGAGGTTCAAAATGGACCCTTAAGCACATGAAGTGGCATAATACGTTTGCTTACGGTGAAGATAATGAAATTGATTTCTCAAAACTCAATGGAATCATTGGAGTGTTTGGATCAAATAGAATTGGAAAGTCTTCTATCGTTGGAACATTGATGTACAATTTATTCAATACTACAGACAGAGGATCAATAAAAAATCTGCATGTTTGCAACATTAGAAAACCATATTGCTACGCAAGGTCAATCTTTGAACACAATAGCAATGTGTATGTTGCTGAACGTCAAACCAGTAAATCTGTCAACAAAAAGGGAATTACCAGTGCTACGACGTCGTTAAATTTCTTTAAAATGCAGGACGACGGAGAGCTTGAAGATTTGTGCGGTGATCTTCGAACTGATACTGAGAAAGCAATTAGATCATTAATCGGTACACACGAGGACTTTTCAATTACATCTTTGTCTGCGCAGGGTGACATCAATGCATTTATATCACAGGGCTCTACTAAAAGAAGATCATTTTTATCACGATTTTTAGGCCTGGATGTTTTTGATAAGATGGCCGATTTAGCCAATAAGGATCTAAATGGATTTAAAGCTCAGCTAAAGAATTTTCCCGATAGAAACTGGGATGAATTAAAAAAGCAATGTAACGACTCTGTCGATACTATTAAACAGCAGTTAGATGAGTTAGAAGTTTTAAACTCTCATAGACAGTCAGAAATTTCTGATCTAAAGACAGAACTATCTACACACAAGGACATCAAGGTCGTCACACCGTCAGATGTACATAATCAAGAAAAGAGAGTATCTACTTTGTTAAAGTCGTGTGACGACTGCACTTCAAAAATTGCTAATTTAACATCCGAAATTCAAACCCTAAGATCAAAATTAGAAGTTGTTGAGCAGGTAGAGAACTCTGACGATGTTGATGACCTCAAGCAGCAATTGTCAAATATTTGCACGCTTGAAAGATCACTTACCGACCTTAGACATCTGCATGACAAAGAAGCGACTCAACTCAAGCAATATCAAAAATCTTTAAAAATTCTTGACGATGTGCCTTGTGGAGACGAGTACCCAACTTGTAAATTCATCAAAGATGCTCATCAAAGCAAAGAAAAACTCAATGATCAATTGAAAAAAACAGATGATTCCCTAAAGAGAATGAACGAGATCAGCACAAAGCTTGCCTCAATGAATAAAGAAAATCTAGTTACAAGACTAGATAAACTCGAGAAAGCAATTACTCTATCAGCTAAATTCAAATTAGAAATTTCCAAAAAAGAGACAGAAATAGCTGCCAGTAGAGCATCTTGCGAGTCTATTGCTGACACCTTACGAGATGCTGAACAAAAATTAAAAGACCTGCAGACTGCTCTTAAAAATGAAGAAAATACAGAAGTTGTTTCTATTAGGTCAAAAATTGAAGAATTATCTAGACAAATTAAATCATCTGATGAACTTAGACTAAACTTAGCTACGCAGAGAGGTAAATTACTTTCTGATATTGAAAAGCTTGATAGTGAAAAATCTTCGAGAGACGTAATCTTAAGAGACATGAAGACTTATGAGATTATCTCTGGCGCTTTCTCTAAGAAGGGAATACCTCTAATCATAACTCGATCTCAAATTCCTGCAATTAATGCAGAGATTGCAAAGATTCTTCATGGGATTGTTGACTTTGAAGTTGAACTAGAGAATGATGATGATTCTGATGCCTCAGAGATCTATATCAACTATGGTGACTCACGCCGAATTATCGAACTATGCAGTGGAATGGAAAAAACTATTGCATCTATTGCACTGAGAGTTGCTCTTGTTAACGTTTCTTCCATGGCTAAATGCGATATGTTTATTATAGACGAGGGATTTGGTACCCTCGATGACGCCGGCGTAGAGGCATGTAATAGACTGTTAACCAGCCTCAAGAAGTATTTTAGACTCATTCTTGTAATTACTCATGTTGACGGAATCAAAGATGTTGCTGATCACGTTTTAGAAATAACGAAGAATGAAAAAGATTCAAGGGTTGTTTACTCATGAAAGAGTGGAAAGATTGCACAAACGATAGACTAATAAAAGAACACCCGGATGGTTTTTACGTCATAAAGCCCAAAGAAGATCAGGAATTTGTTCCATTTTTTTGCAATCTTTGTGACAGAATAATGACCTCTGTGTATGACGAAGAGTCACATAAGAAGTTTAGCTGTTGTGATAAGTGTGCAAGTAAGCACATATATCCTCGACTAGAAGACTGGAAAAATGGTTGGCGTCCTAATAGAGAAGATGTCACAACGTGATTTATCAGCATATTTAATGCATCAGAGAGTAACAACATGCCGAAAGTAATTGACTATAATGCGCTGGGACAGATCTTAGACAACACATGGGGCAGAACTTCAACACCCAAGACTGCTTCTTACTCGGTTAAATTTACGTATGCTGGTGGCGATAGACTAGTTGCCACATTTAATTGCATCATGAATTTTGCTTCATCAAGCGAAGCACAAATGATAAAAAAGACAACACAGAATGATGCCGACAACCTCGTCGGTCGCTACACAAAGTCTCTTAAAGAAAAATATAAAGAAATTACTGGGGAGACGTTGACGCTCAAAGAAGCTAGCACTGCCGATTCTGTGGAGATGATTGGTGGTGGGTATCACCACACTTCAAAGCGCACTGCGTATTATAGAAAAACATTTATATACGAAATGTCATGAGCAACCCAGTTAGTCCCAGCAGACAGCAACAAGTTGCTGAAATCTTAAAATGTGGCAAAGATCCGGTGTACTTTATGAAGAAGTACACAAAAATACAGCATCCTGTCAAAGGACTAATTCCGTTCGAAACTTATGATTTTCAAGATGATTGTGTCAAACAATTTCAAGAGCATAGATTTAATATTATTTTAAAGAGCAGACAATTAGGTCTGTCTACTGTAACTGCAGCTTTTTCTCTGTGGATGGCGCTGTTTAAGAAGGATAAAAATATCCTAGTCATCGCTACGAAACTACCAACAGCAATGAACTTTATCAAGAAGGTGAAAACCATGCTTGATTCTCTACCGCCCTGGTTGTTATTAACGAAATACGAACCAACTAAACAGGCTATTAGATTTACTAACGGTTCGACAATCACTGCAGTTCCTACTTCTCCCGATGCAGGTCGTTCTGAAGCACTAGCACTACTCATCGTCGATGAGGCAGCTTTTATTAGAGATTTTGATGACATCTGGACCGGTCTTTATCCTACACTATCTACGGGTGGAAGTGCTGTCATTCTTTCAA
>Ga0194115_10000846_pt1 | contig 42370 bp, 52 predicted proteins | sample TA2MahsurfametaG_3_FD_148656 | JGI IMG/M metagenome (GOLD analysis project Ga0194115, IMG submission 148656) | Freshwater microbial communities from Lake Tanganyika, Tanzania - TA2015002 Mahale S4 surface | ecosystem: Environmental > Aquatic > Freshwater > Lake | place: Tanzania: Lake... | reverse complement strand
GATGGCTGGCTCGCGGTCTAGGACAGATCGCTACCGGGTATTAGAGCGCCCCGTTGATGAGATCCTCGATGACCTAGAGATGACCGATGACGAAAAGAAGGTTGCCCGAGATCAATTGAGATTGAGCGTCAAGATGGCAACACAATTATTGAAGGCCCTGAAACAGGATTCGGTTCCTGAAGATATTTTCCCGTATTTGACAAAGTCTGAAGCCATCGAAATGTTGGAGTCAATATCTCTCGCTATTTCGCAAAACGGAATTCCGATGATCTCGTTTAAGAAACATCCGTACTATGCAAAATATTCGGGTGACAGGGACTATCAAAGTGTGGAGATACTGGATATTAATCAGATCGATGAGCTTTTGCAAAAAATAGCAGAATCAGAGAATATTCCGGTACGTGAAACCCTAGAACAGGAAGAATATACGAACTTTGTTAGCTCGCTAGCCGACTTAATATCTCCATCCATTGGTGGGAATGTCGACCCAAAGGATACTGAAAGACTTTACGATCTTGCCATTTCTCTTGGTGTCGACTATGCCGTTTTAGACCTATATGCGGATAACCCCATCGCATTACTTATACGTTCGTTCTATGGCGGACAGGGGAAGCATGATGGCCAGGATCATCTTTCAACCGGTCGAGGATTTGATAGAAACGGGGAGTGGGCTGCTGGCTTGGCACGAATGAACGAAATGCGGCGACAGCTAGAAGGAGCTCGCGAACTATTTAGTTACCTGATCAACAATCCAAAGACTACAAAAACAAAAGATGAGTTGATTGAGGAGTTCGGAGTTAGCGAACGTACATTTACCGCAATTCTTCGCAGATTCATGGCCTCAGATAAAAATAATCCATCGACATTATTTAACCCAACCGATGAAGAAATAATGTCAGCAGTAGTCCATGATTTTGCTTTTAGTAATTTGAGTGCCTTTCTCGGTATGCAAATCAATAAGTGGGTTGAATCATCTATTAACGATCTCGGTATAGATGATCCAGATCTCCTAAAGGAGGCTAAGGCTCCGATCCAGGAAGAAGCCGAACGCCTGCGTAGTGGACTAAGGGGAATGAATACAGAAACATTAATGAGAACCTTTGGGACATTAGACGAATTTCTTGACTTTATTGATCCACGCGATGAAGATGGTCAGTACATCAATGGCAGCAAGTCAACGACAAAACAAATCAAAAGCATAAATAAGATAAACAATGCAGACATTGAACAGATAGTCGATGAAATTCCAAATCACCATATTGATGGTTCTAAATCAAGAACCGACTCCTATCCGGTTATTGGTCGCGACATAGAGAAAATTTTTACCGACCTTGAACTGACGGATGCGGAAAAAGCAATAGCTAGTAATCAGTTAATGGGGGACATCAAGAGGGTTGAAGCCCTGCTGCGCTTACTGAAGGATCCAAATATCGAGATGGATACGCCCGGTATTTCGCGTGAAGAAGCAATTCAGATGTTTGAGTCCATATCACTTTCCATTTCCCCAAATGGGACACCCATGATTTCATTCATGCCCCATCCAGTGCTCTCTCGCTTTGTTCCGCCTGGTCGTGATTATGGAGGTGTTTTGGTACCGGGTATTGAGGTGTGGGAGAGCTTTCTTGACGAAATAGACAATCGTACTTCGTTCATGAGTCCTGATGAGGATTTTTTCCCCTCAGGAGAAAATGAAAGCAAAATCGCTATGAGCACTTTGCCTACGGTACGTATTAAAAAATATCTTGAAACAATGCAAGAGGCTTTCCCGATAGAGGGCGGTGAGTCTCTATCAGCAGAAGAGACGCGTAAAATACGAAGTGAAAATGCACTAAAGAGCAAAAACATGGGTTTGATTTTAGATTATGCCCCAGAGATAGGAAACATATTTAGCACCGATTCCGTAATTTCCATGATTATAACCTCAATCCTGTATCCAGAAGCCGGAACTCTGGGTATTCACGACTCCACAGAGCATCTTGCGGTGGGTCGAGGATTTGATAGACACGGGGAGTGGGCTGCTGCTCTCGGCCTATTTGACTCTATTGATCCTGGGCCAGATGCCACTGAAGGAGAAAAAAATGCACATGCTGCTGCGATCTTGTCTTATCTGCCAAACGTGATAGGTCTAGTTTTAACGGAACTCGATACGGAATTTACTAAAGCATTCGGACCATATGATGCCGAAGAATCCAGCCCGGAACGACGCGACCGCAAAATATTAGCACGCAGAAGAATACGAGACGTATTCGACAGATTGAGGCAACTAACTTCTGAATCCAACAAACCCTCACGCGGTTACGTATCTGCAGCATTCACTGGGGAGGAACTGCTTCGATATTTTTCCCCACCTCGTGATGAAGAATCATCAATAGTTGGAAGCAAATCAACCACCGGTCGCTCCACCCCAATGCGCGACTTTAGCGCCGAGCAGATTGATGCGATATCAGCAGAAACCGCACGACATCACCTTAACGGGTCTGGTGCTCCCAGCGGTCCGATTGAATTAATAGGCCAAGAAGCCGCATTTGACCTAGATCGAACAGACCTTACTCCCGAACAGAAGAAAATTCTTTCAGATGCCTTGCCGGAAAGCCTGGACACTATTCGATCAGTAATCAACATGCTTGAGCGGGGAGAAGTTCCGGAGTGGACTCATCCTGGTCTTTCAACGGAGCAGGCTCTAAAAATGCTCAAATCGTTTAAGGTATCTATTTCCTCCAATGGAATACCGATGATTACCTTTGATCCACACCCCCTGTATTCAACAGGTATTCCAATGGACAGAAATTGGTCCAAGGTAGAAGCACCTTCAGTGGATCAAATACGGGCAATGATAGAAAAATTGCGGGAATTCGGGGATAGAGATCCAGATGATGACTCACATGAGTGGGCCCTGTCGTTTTGGAAATATGCTTCAGGGGCAAGGCTTGGGTTCAACTATGGCTCATTGTTTGATGAACTATTTCCAGCCGGGGGCCTGTTAACTGAAGATGGGAAGTCCAACGCAGTAAGTCCAATAGCGATCTTCCTGACGGGGAAGATTGAATGGCAGATACCACAAAATATTCTTGACATGGTTTTAGCGCGCATGTTTGATCCTATGTTCAATACACATGACGTATTCGAACATCTGGCAACTGGTCGTAGCTTCGATAGACATGGCGAATGGGCGGCTATGGTTGGTGCTGCGCGCAGGGTTTACCATAATCCTGATATTAGCGAAAAAGATAAAAAAAGAATGCTGATTGATCTATTATTTAGTAGGACACGTCTTCTTAATCTCCAGGTCGATACAGCATCGAAATCCGATTTGCCCGATTCAGACCTTGAAGATATCCGTGAGGAGATTGACGACGGTGACCTTTTTTTTGATAGCCCATCGCTGTACGCAAGGGTCTCAAGTTCTGAACTCATCGAACTGATTGATCCAAGTGATGAAAATGGACGACCGATTAATGGAAGTAAGTCCAAGACCAGCAGAACGATTCCACTGAACGCATCTTCTGACTCTTTGTTATCCGACGTAGTGGCCGAAACCGCCCCCCACCACGTGCTGAGGGCCAGAGGGGTGAACCTGCGCCCAGAAGGCGAGCGCCAGAAAAACGAAGACGAAGCTAGTTTGGAAAAAACGACTGCTGATTTTGAGTTAAACGCAGCTCAAAGGGATATTGCTGCCCAGCAGAGTGAAGAGCGGTCGCGTAGGCGCGGTGAGATTGTTGTTCAGGATCCAATAAACAATCTGGCCAGACCATTTCCTCGGTCTCCATTTAAACGCCTTATTGCGGAGATGTCTGCAAAGCAAAACCGAACGGATTCTTCGGTCAGTGGTTCTAGAAGTCAAACGAGTTCGCGTATTGCTTCCGTAGCTGCGCGAACTATGTCCGACGTGGGTCGTGGTCGTGGCGATCTGGTGATCGAAAGGATTAAGGACCTGATTCGGGCACGAAAAAACGTTGAAGATCAACTTAGATATCTCGAATCAAAGCTTTCAGATATCGATGACGAAATGTTTGAAGAAAATGATGCTCGACACTCGCAGCTTGAGGATATAGGCGAAGGCATAGATGCCGAGATCAGGGAGATTACTAAGTCGCTTGGCTTAATGATTGAGAATCATCGAACAGCCGATATCGCCAGACAAGCGTCTTCACTTGCAAAGAAAATCATCGGGCTTGAAATGACTGGGAACCGCAGCCGCATATCTGAGCAATTTAACTTTACAGATGATGAAATGGGCAACATTTTAGAAATGCTGAATGTTGACACAAGGGCACTTAGAGAAATGTTGATTTTGGCACCAAGTACAAAGTCGCTACTGGACACGGTATATCAAATTAATAATCTGATTAGTGACGTTGGATACTACGTTACGATTGACGACAACTTTATTGACTTGGACGAAGATAATGATGAAATATCTAATTTGGCCCAAGACTTGATTAGTCATGCTGTTTCGATTGCTGCAAGAAAGAAGGGGTTGGACAGTATCGCGCGTACGGTCTTGGACGTTGAGTCGCGCCCAGACGACGACATGGTCGATTCGCCAATTGAAATCGGTCCCGGCAGTAAGTCGCGTACTTCGAGAACAGACATCGAAAAATATCTGGCAAACGATTTAACAGGCGAAGATACAATTGAAACGATTGTTGAGAGGTTCAATATTTCGCCACAGGAATTACAAAACATAGTTCTACGAATGGGCGGCCTTCCAAAACTTAGGCGGAATCGTGGAATAAAGATAGGAAATCGTGGTCAGCAGCGTTTGACTGGAACATCGGAGCTCGAAAACTATCTATTAGAAGGATTAAGTTCCGATGATACTGCCTCATCTTTGGCCAAAAGATTCAATATGCCGGTGGGAAGGGCTCGGTCGATTATTAATAGGATGGGTGGAATTAGTAAGCTGCGTTCCGATAGGGGCATTGTGCCAAATAGTAATCGGACAGCAGATGAGGGAATACAAAAGCTTGAACAGCATCTGACCAGCTCCTTGCGTGATACCGACACAATAGAATCGCTTGCTAGTGAATTCGGTGTAACGTTTGGTGGGGCAATTTATCTAGTTAATAAACTCGGTGGTCTGAGAAAGCTTCGCAATAGAACAAGATTGAACTCTGGTGTAAGTGAATCAACAGCGTCGCGTCCGTCCGGACCGCAAACTAGCGCATTGCGTGAACGCTTGACTACTAGTCTAAGAGAAGAAGATACTATTGCTTCGCTGGCTGATGAATTCGGTCTCTCGGAAAATCTTGTTAAATATGAGTCTGAGAAACTCGGTGGTCTTAGAAGTTTGCGTGCTGCTTCTGGCGCAAAAGCATCTGGGCGAAAAGTCAATCGTGCCCAAGGCGCAGAACAGGATTTAGCAGATCATGTGCAAAATAATTTACGAGATACCGACACCATGGCATCGCTCAGTAGAGAGTTTGATCTACCGCTAGATGTTGTTCGCTCCGTGACTGATGGTCTCGGCGGATTACGGCGCCTCAGGAGTACGAAAGGGAACGAAGTCAACAGTGGTAGTAAGTCACAGACGCGCATTGGCAAAGTCAGCAACAAGCCAATCGAAGTACTGGACTCCCTTGAATTTGCGCAACTTAGCCAATGGTATCCCAATGAGGGTGGGGTCCCTGACCCGACTAGGGACGCCACTTCTCAGTATTCATTGCCGGTTTATGATGTTGACGGCAAACGTATCGCATTTGGCACCAAGGGTCTTGGGAGGTTTGATCCAGACTTCGTAGACGAAGACGTTGAGATTATTCCGGTCAACCCATACCTGATAACTGGACACGGCGCAGATTCCTCACTGGGACAATCGTATGCAAGGATATTTTTTGACGCCATGCAGGGACAGGGGATCGAATCTGACGGCACTAATAAAAATCTTGGTCTGGTTGCAGCCTTACTGTATTCGGCATCACGCGGTGACGTCGAGGCGATGCAGGAGCTTGAGCGTCTAGCTTCAGTTGCTCGTGAGAAAATGATCCAGGAACGAAAGAAAGAGAAATTAAATCTGCTATCGTTCATGGGCGATGATCCACAAGATTTTAACTGGAAATATGATGGTGCCGATTATTTGGTGAATGCGGGCAGCGCCGCCAACGGCGAAGCCATTTTCCGTCCAGCAGGAATAGACGATCTTTTTTTGGTACACCAAACGTCTTATCAGCCGACATTTGATGAAGGCGGGAACATTGTTCTACGTCCTGTGTCTGAATATTCGCCAATCGACCGAAATACGGGCAAGCCAATGATTGACCCAATCACGGGAAGGCTCGTTGACGTTGTGCAGAGAGAGACAATCCACTTCGCGCTAAATCATCTTGCTCAGCCGCATGAGATGAGGACTGTTGATGGAGATACTTACGTAATTATCGTACCACTACGTGACGTATTGGACGCAAATCCTGGATCACTTGACAACCTATATGCCGTCGACACCTACCTGACGCCCAAGCCAGGCGAGCCGCTGGTAATCCCAATGAAAAGTGGAAAAGTTGTCAATCTGGCGGCAGATAATTCAAATAGCAGTGATGTTGTTAAAGCACTAGGTGATGTTGGGCGACAACACAATGGATCAGACACCTATGAGACTCGTATCTTCCCTGGTGGTCGTCATTACTCTGCGGATGCGGTCGATAGGCGAGTAGCGTATTTGGCCAAAGTTGAAGTTCCAGAAAATTACCCAGAGTATGAAGGCGGCGTCAGTGTTGGGATTCACCAAGGGCAACCGAATTGGTTCATAGAAAATGCTGTGCCGCACAGTGCAGTGGATTATCGCAGTGCGATGATGACACCACCATACTGGTGGAGGCTATCGCCCAACTTCATATTGAGAATGTTTGATAGCGATGTATTTACAACCGGATCGCTTATTGAAATGTTTAAAGAGCGCGTTTTGAGAGTTTTATAGATAGAAGCACATCAAGTATTTTATTTGCTAATTACGCGACCTGGATGTTGTAATTTAATGATGTTGACGAACCTGGCTAAGGACTAATTGGATGAAAAAGGCTTCAAAGACTAGACACATAAATCACTTATGCAATATTGTCCTACGGGTCAAGGGGTCGGTTAAAAACGAAATAGTAGACGCTGCGCGAAAACACAAAATGCCGCTTTCACAGTATGTAATGTATTGCGTCTGGGAACACATGCGCTCTGAGCGCGGAATTCCTCAGCCTGGTTCTGCTCAGTTCGCCGTCCCTGATACTAGGACAGAATTGGAAGCATACTTGAGGGGTGAGCAAGTTCTAATGCCATGCGGAAAACTATCATGCGATATGGTTGTAAGTGAATTTCAAAATATGGAGTTTTGTGAAACTTGCAATGTGAGGATCAAGTGAAAATCGATATAAAAGATGTATCTGTGTTTTCTAATCCGGCTGATGCTCTAGTATTTTTCGTAGACGACAGTGGTAATGCCCCAAAACAGGCGACTATTGCTGTTCCAGATATTTGTCAAGTAGCCCAGATGATGTTTTTGGCGAACTGTTTTCCCGAAGCGGGATTGGTTTTTACTACTCTAAATAATCAGAAAATTATCGTTTCTCGTCCGAAGTCTGGTCACGACATAATCGCAACCATTTTTGATCTGATCCAAGAATACGAAATCAAATCTGTCAACATTGCGCCAACTGATTTTTTCGATTCCGAGATTGTCGCAGCAATACAACAAGCGAACGAATTAGATGTAACTATGGTCTTTTGTAAATCACTGACGTAAATGCGGAGCCCCTGCCGCGGAGGGGGGTGGGCAGGGGCTCAACGCACGCGGAGGTAGGGGTGACCTCCCAGGGCCATGTTAGCGCCAAAAAACAACGATGCAACCCTAGGGGGCAGAATCCAGCAAACTAAATATAATGTTTGTTGCATCCGTTGAATCAAATACTGTATCACCGTCAACGGCAATATCAATAACAGATCGTTTTTTATCGATTAGTGAATATATTTCTTGGTCGATGGTCCCATTGGTCATCATGTAGGTTGCGGTGACTGAACCTTTTTGCCCAATTCTGTGACACCTGCTGTATGTCTGGTCTACGTCGGCGGGTGTCCACGGTAATTCAACAAAAAGAACATCTTGAGAAGCAGTGAGTGTATGCCCGGTCTTTGCTGCCTGAATAGACAGAACGATGACAGGCGCATCTTCGCATGAAGCTGTTTGAAATTTGTACTTCATGTCTTCGACGGTTTGAACATCCATTTGTCCCTGTATCTTGAGACCACCATATTTGTCTGCAAGTTCATTCACAATTTCTCGATGATGTGCCGCAACAACTACCTTGCGTCCCTCAGAGATACGTTCGTCAATCCACTCGTGAACCATGTCCATTTTTGCTTTGGCGGCGATTTTTCGCAATACACTTATTCGGAGAAGATGGTCGTGGGCCTCCGCTTTTAGTCTTGCCTTTACTGCGGCATTACCAACAGGAAGTCCCATTTCTGCGGCTATCCTCTTGGCCTGCTCAACTAGATAGTTTACGATATCTGCCTGGGCTCGCGAATATTCCTTCATAATTGAAGGGTTGCCATCAACCAGAAGTGGATTATGGACAACTGGGGGTAGGTCTTGCATGACCTGGTCTTTTGTGCGTCGTATATAGCATGTTGAGCGAAGCTTGTCGTTGAGTTCCTCTAGATTCGAGTTGCCTTCGAGGTGCCACTGCCCCCACTTGTCTCTGTAGGCCGCGCAGTACCTTCGATAAAAACCCCACAATCCACCAAACTTATCTAGACGCCCAATAATATCTAACTGTGGGGCGTATTCTGCTGGCCTATTTGTCACTGGTGTCCCCGTTAGACACAACACAACAGCAGATGCTGATGCGGATTTGACGATTTTGCGGGCGGCCCTAGTTCGTTGCGCGTCCATTGATTTACAGTAATGAGACTCATCAAAAACATATGCGTTATGTTTCATTAAATTCTTTTCCCATGCGGCCAGATTGCTATACCCGATAACGACAACGTCGTATGTTCCGAACATAGGAATCTGCTTGCGGTTGAGGCAAACTTCAACAATGCGTTCTGGGAAAAATCTATTGTATTCATTTTTCCAGTTTAAAACCAGATTTGGTGGGCATACGACTACTGCTGGATATGAGGGAAATCCATTGAAGTTCTCATAATCCTGATGAAGGTACTCAAGGGTGGCCATCGCCTGCAGGGTCTTGCCCAAACCCATCTCGTCAGCAATAAAGGATCTGCGCGCATTGGCGGCATAGGCAATACCCGCACGCTGATAGGGAAGCAACGACCCATTGAGTGTAGTTATATTAATTTCAGCATCAGTGGATCGACTTGCCTCACGGAGGGCAGAAAGTTCGGCCACAATTCCGTTAGCGACACTCATAACATCATCGCTGAGCTCTTGACGAAAAGTGTTTGCCCATTTGATAACGGATTGAGAAGCGGAAAGTGGAGCCCTCCACGCCTTCGTATCGGCGTCCCATGTAATTCCATCAATCTGCTTTACTGATCGAACCATTACTTGGTCGTATTTAAATGAAAGTATAAAATAGTCGCCGTCGACACTGATGCCATCACCGGGGTTTAGATGTAAGGGCATATTGAAGGCCAGCACCTCGTTGCTAATTTGAAAATCGTGCTGTAGCGCGAATTCGCGAGCACGTTCAAGGCTTGAAACTGGCACTCGCCAAACTTTTCCGAGCTTATCCCATTTAGCTCCTTGGATTTTCTTTATCTGATTCACCCGAGATTCATCAAATGGGAAATCAAGGACAAGAAAATCATCGAGCAAGTAGAGGGTGGATGCCTGCTGGCCGTTCTGATTTCTCTGAATACCGCTCATGTATCAACCTGCTAATTCGTGATTTTCCCCAACCCGTAGGCTCTGTCCATATTGCCATGTAGACCCCGTTCTCAATGAGCATAGCCTGACATCTGGCGCATGGTCTGGCTAAGCCTATTTCTCCGCTCCTGGTGAGTCGCGCAACATATATTGTTGCTCCAGATGGGTCCCCGGCTTTGCGCATGGCCACCTCTTCGGCGTGGTAAGAAACATCCCCCACTTCGACCTTAGACGGATGATTCCTGTATCTGTTGACGCCAACGGAAAGCACACGTCCACCCTTTACCAGAACAGCACCAACCCTCCACTGGGAGTGAGACGCATTGGAGCACTCGTCTACGGCATAGGTTAGCCACTTCAGCTCTGAAGTAGAAAGCATTATATATCCCGTTCGGAGGCGAGTTTCGCTCCGGGTTCGGCTCCGCCTCCTAGCTGAAAGGCTTTTCGTAGTGATGCTTTTCTTGCCTCTTCGGCTTCACGGGAGGTAATCTCATCGCCAACCTTAGTAATGGTCGCCTTAGATTTCGTGGGGCGACGGAGACGTGGCGAAACTCCGCCCCAGATTCCAAACTCTGTTTCATTTGAGTCGATGGCGTAAATCAGGCATTCCATTCTTACCTGACACTCTCTGCATACCGCTATCGCCGTAGAGATTCCAGGGTCACCGGGCTCCAAATAAAACAGACCCGGATCTAATCCACGACAAAGGGCATCTTTGAAAAATGCTGGTGAACCCATGTTCCCTCCTAAGGCAATGATACGAACACGTGTTGCTGCCGTCAAGTCTGAATATAGAAAACTAAATAAAGTATTTATCTTTACTTAAGCAGCCAGTCGAACTCAGCCTGGGCCAAATCGGTCAGCATTATTCGCTTCCCTCTTCACTTGATAGGACACGCACCTGTCGTACAATCGTCAAGTTCGACCAGGCCGTCGAATGCCGGACGATGTAGCGACACGCCGAAATCAATTTTGCTCAATATTTTCTCGTACGCCTCTTTGGTGATTTCCTCGTATGGGGGCAGTGGGAAGTTGTGGTCGGTATGCAGGAGGAACGACACCGACTTTACGGAATCATCGTAGTTCTTGGAAAGCCAGTCCTTGATTTCCGCAAGTTCTTCCTTGCGATAATAGACGGTTACTGATACGGCATTGTCTGCCCACTCGGTCTGCATCTTCTTTACCCACTCCAACTGAGCCACAGCAGTCATGTCCTTTGCGAGAACAGAACCTTCTGGGGATTCGCATGGGAACTCAACGACAAAGCGTGTGTGGTCTTCACGTCCGTCAATGCCAACGTCGTACTGAACCCTGTAGCCTCGCTTGCGACACGCATCCACCAACGGGTCAGACGAACCGAAGCGAACACGCCGGATGTAATACTGAGCAAATGCTGGGTGGATTCCTGGAGTTACGCCCGGGAGTAGCGATAGTGTCCCAGAAGGCTGAACAGTAGTGAGACGTACCGATACGGGGAGACCATTTTCATTGGAGTACGCGGAATCAAGTGCTTCAAGTGCTTTGTAGGCAGGGTCAAGCCAAGTGATCTTCTCTGCAGGGCACTGAAGGATTCCGGTGATCGACTGACCAAGGCGAGCATTCTTCTGGACGATCTTCGTAGTCTTCTCGTATGGATAGTTCAGGCGCGTGATCTGCTTCTGCGTCTTGTAGAGAAGGTACGAGATGTCGGTCAGTTGCTCTAGAGAATCAATGTTGGGCAGGAAGATGGTGGAGAGGTTGCATGACTCGCCATCACCCAGTGCGATTTCGGCGCAAGGGTTGTATCCCTCAATGGTATGGTCTGGCTTTGCCTGACCGATGCGACCATATTTGCGTGCCAAACGACGATTTACGAGGCCATATGGTTCGCCAGAGCCGTCATAGCCCTTCCACAGCTCTTTTTGAATCATTCCGAAGTTGTCTGCATAAATGCTGTTGTTGGAGTTTGCTCGCCATGCCGGGACGGTTCCGGTTGACCAGTTCTTCGCGCGAAGGAAGAGAACATCGTCGGGGTCACCAATCGCGATTTGTGCTGAACGACGACTTGAGCCAGAAACAACAATGCGACCAATGATGTTGCAGATGTCCAGAACATCAATGGAGCGTAACTTTTTGCCTTCGGGGGGCTTTTTCTCATAGTCCACGCGGTTCTCAAAAATCTTGCAGATATCAGCGATCCCCTCAATGAGCGCTCCCGGGCCAGACGCAGTGCCACCGAAGGTCTTCAACGGAGCTCCGTACTCGCGGATCAGGATTGTTGAATACGAGAACGACTTACCAGTCTCAAAGTATGACTTCAGGACAGCGTGAAGTAGGCGACGCCAGCCTTGACGCGAGTCAGGGACAATGATGTCGGCATCGTTGGAGCGTTCGTGTGTGATTGATACGCCCGTCTTGACTTTGGGCAGTTCATGAATTTTTGAACGCTCAACCGAAAAGCCGACACCACCACCGAGCATGAGGTAGTCAAAGAGGAGTTCAAAGTCTTCAATGCTCTCAATATTGGTGAAATAGCAGTTGTTAAGACTCGTTCCAGAGAACTTGTGTGTTAGCGGAGTACCCAACTGCCACAGTGACCGACCGGAGAATGAGCAACGAAGGTTAAACATGTGGTCAAAGAGTCGCTCCGCCTCCTCTTGTGTATAGGGCACGCCAATGTCAATAGCGCCATTGATGACACGCTGAATTGTTTCCGGCCATGACTCAGTGTCGCCATTTTCTTTCTTGCGACTGTAGGTGCGCAAGAAAACAATTTCACCCATACCATTGAATCCCCATGGCGGTGTTTGTTCTGAATATGAACGGACAAAATCATCGTTAATGCGAGCCATCGGAAGGTTCCTTCTGTGTGCAATTCGTGGAGGACCCAGTTTACCTCAGGACAAAATAATGAAATTGTCTACTGTAAAACTAATCTTGTTTTAGTAAACCAATTCTTATTGCCTCATCCCTTGTAATACTGGTCCCCCTCCTATGAACGAGCACCTTAGCACGAGTGTATGGAGTGATGTCGCGCTCCTCCCAATAATCTTCTTCCAAAAAATACATTGGAGTTGCTATGTTGGTATTGAAATCAAATCCGACAACGTGGTCGATCTGTTTTTCACCAGCACAATCCCCTGTTGGGTGCCCACATACGGGGCACGGCTCTCGATCTGCCCTGATTATGCTGTAGCCATCTCCGCGAGCACCGGAGCCATTGAGGTAGTCGAAGAAGTATCCCATGCTCAAATTTTACAAGATAATAGTGAGCCAGACGGGAATTGAACCCGCGACCTGCATTTTATAAGAATGCTACTCTAACCACTGAGTTACTGGCTCGTGTTGTCAAACATTATGCACAATGAACTTTGTGGTCAAGCCACGAACTCCTGAACATTGAAGCCCATCTTTTTGATAGCCTCAACTGATGAATTTATCTCATCGTCTGTTATTTCGTTGGGGTGATCAGCCGTCAAGCAGTCGATAAGCATTTTCGGGAGAGGTGAATTTTTTAACACCACGTCGGCTCCACTGACAAAGCCTATTGGACCACCCCAATGTACCTCCCTGCCCAGCGCATAGCTATATGTGACAGAAGCCAAGTGAACTTCCAGGGAAGACGTGACTTCGTTGGGTTCGCAATGTGTAACTGTAATGCATTCTTTTACTAAATTATCCTCTTCCACAAAAGCAACCGAAAGTTCACGGCCGTCCAGGGAGTTTTTGTCGAGTGTCTCAAATCCTTCGGCGACAATGCTTATCGCGTCTATTGCCCATCCATGTCGCATGTGGGCCAAAACCGCTGACGATAACATCAGTCGCTTAGTCAATGGGACCACAGCAAATTCTTGGCGCAACTGCGCTACAATAACCAATTTATTCTCGCTCCACCCGAAAAAATTGAAAGTAAGATCCTCGCCTATACCAAACTCATCAACAAATGATTCTTTTGCTAGTTGTGCGGCGCTCATGCATAGTGCCATTTTGCTCATGGGGTCTGGATACGTGTTCATTAAATGCATACTAGTACATCCAATAGTTGCAGCAGGGAAGGAGGGTGTGCTATTAGTATCTACTGCCGACACACATAGTCAAGGAGATGATATGGCCAGCAAGAAGACAAACCCAAAGAAGGCAACTGCCAAGAAGCCTGCCCCAACCAAGAAGACGGCAGCGCCCAAGTCTAAAGAGAAATCCGCGGGAAAGGCTACTCCAGCCCAAAAGCCCGACCGCCCAAGCAAGAAGGCTGGCCATAAATCCCAGACCGCGGTAAAGTCTCAGGCTGTCGCCAACCCTACTTCCACAAATGGAGGTGCTTCGAAGGTGACGGTCAGCTCAGGCGTTTTTGCGCCGACCGCGATTCCGTCGAATACTTCTTTTTCGGCCGCCACCGGATCGGTACCACCGGAGTCAGTCCGCAAGCAGTTTGCGGATTCACTGGCGTCTAATGCTCCGGTGAGAAAAAATTTCAAGAAGAAGAGCCGAATCCGGCGCCTTTTTGGTCTTTTCAAGCGCTCCAAGTAGGCGCCAATCCTCGCAGTATTGTCGTATATAATATGACGGCAGAGGTGATGACATGGACAAGAAACTTAGCGCAATAGATGAGGCTGCGGCGCTGATCGGCGCTGATCCTGAGAATATCACAGAAGAGCAAGCGAGAAATATTCTTCGCCGCATGGTGATGACAAGGGAAAATATCCGCATTAGGAAGGGTCTGGCATCATTCGAGAGAGCTCGGGAAGAGTCCGACAATGAGTGAGCTTGTTTCTCGTGTCCGCGAATTGAGTGCGAGGATTTTCGAGCTCGAAGACCTTCTATTGTCGGAAAAACGTAAATACGCAGACGAAGTCGATAATGCTGATAATTTAGCATACTTACTGACGCTCACGCACGACGGAAGGCACTGTCCCCCGATCTGTTCATTTTGTGATGGGATCAGGACACATGAGCGGCGTAGGGCAATTGATTATGGATTGATTGGTTCTAGTGAAGAAACAACAGCGTGACCCTGACGTCGTCTTTGGGCCAGTGTCGGTTGCCCTATTTATCCTTATCTACGATCTTGTTGCTATTCGCAAAAAGCGGAAAACAATAAGCACCAGCATTCGTCGACTCACTACGCAAAGCTCTTTTGGTCCTGAAATAGCTGGAGCGGTACTTGGGGGATTGGCTTTTCATCTCTTTTTGAGGCAAAATTGACACCCGTCCCATGACGTGGTAATTATTTGGTGTGCACTTAGCGATACTCGAAGACTACATTTGCAAACTCATGGATCAATCCCTTGACAAACCACACGCTCGACGGCGCTTAGACGTTATGTGCGGCGAACTTATGGATATACTACTTTTACAAGAGCAGGTAATTCCGGACTTTGTGATAGATGGAGATTCGAAGACAATTAACATCTATGGAGAGAATCCTAAATTGAGCGATCTGTTGAATCACCAAGGACAACGGAGGTTTAAAATGAAAAAACTCGTGTGGCTTGGGTTGGCCGCAGCTTTTGGCGGAGTCTGTTTTCTGATTGGGTTTTTTGTGGCGCCATGACGACAGATGATGAACAAAAAATAACGGTGGCGTCACTATCGCCAGAATACCAAGAATCATTTGTGGCAACTCGCATGGAGTATATGGGACGAATTTGGCAGCTTGATTGGAACGTCGAACAAGCACTGATGAGGCTATCTGTTGTCAAACCACCAGATAATGGAAATAATATTGAGCTTATAAGTATTGTTTCTTATATGAGGCCCGGACACAAGGACTACGTTGAGGGGCGCAGCCTAAATGAAACTCTCCGTGCTATTATTCTACAGTTTTCCGATCATGGGCCAGTAACCGAAAATGATTATGTATCGCCATGGGAAAGACATTTTAACCACAAAAGAAAGGCCTAAAATGCTCTCGAATAAAAAAATTTCTGCTGAGCGCCTATCGATTTGTTTCGATTGTGACAGGTTCTACAAACCGACCAGGCAGTGCAAGGAGTGTGGTTGTTTCATGAAAGTTAAAACCCGAATCCCAACGGCGACATGCCCACTGGACAAGTGGTGATCATTCCTCTCGAAACCGGTTTACGAGCCGTCGGGGGCGGAACCGCATGAATCTGTTGACACAGAATAGCGAACTACGCCGTGTTGGCGTGTGGAACTGGACAATCCCAGCACACGTCGTTGATCTCGGCGACGGGACACGGTTCAACTGCTGTCCTAACGCTCTAGCCTGCGGCCGAGTGTGCTACGCAAAGTTTGGCACCTACACCTTCAGCAACGTGCGACGCAAACACCTCGCCAACCTGATGATGGTGCTGGAAACACCGAAAAAATGGCAGACCGAAATGGCTATTGAGCTCGCTCACAAACGAATGCGCCCCACCGGTAAACCGACACAAATTGACCACGACCCCAACGACGAATGGCTGGCAGGCTGGATCGCTGACGGCGGTGTAGCAGTTCGAATCCACGATGCCGGAGACTTCTTTTCCGAGGACTACCTACAACTATGGATTAACCTGGCCGAAGACTGTGAAGACGTAATGTTCTACGCCTACACCAAAGAAGTCGACATGCTAAAAAACACCAGACTGCCAACCAACTTTCGCGTGATTTACTCGTACGGCGGGAAACAAGACCACATGATCGACCGAAACACCGACCGCCACGCCGACGTGTTTCCGACGCTCGAAGCGTTGACCAAGGCCGGATACTACGACCAGTCCGACAACGACCTACTGGCTGTCTGCGCGCCAAGCAACAAGATCGGCATCGTTGCTAACAACCTTCCGGTTGCCAACAAACGATTCGACGGACGAACAATGAGCGACCTATGAACCCGCTGTCCGACGACGAGTTTTTTCAGCTCACCACTACCGAACAAGACGAATATTTGCGTCAATAATTCCCTCTGCAATCGTGACTCCGACCATATCGCAGTTCCAGCACAAGACAGAACTTGGCTCATCGCTTCTATTTCTAGCCCAGTAGACCTCGCAAGCAAAGCAGTACATTACGACTGAAGTGGGCGGCATTAGTGACAGGGTTTGTATTAGGTACTGCGGCCACACGACTCCGCTTCCTGGCCCGACCTGATCTTCGGTTCCATTATCCTTGGGCGACCGATGAGGCGGACCTGTGATTATGAAATTAACACCTTCATCGACTAATTCGGAAGAAGTTAACGGAGGCGTCGGTTGCAACGAAGACAAAATTCTGACCATGGGTAAGATTTGCGCATATCCAAGGGGTGCGCGCAATCTAATATTTCTACGACTTTTTCATTTATGGTGTTGCGCAAAAATTCTGCGAGACTAAGTCCACGCGCCTGCGCTGCTTGCTTCCAGCGCTCCCTATCATCATCAGTCGTCCTAACCAGGACCTGCTTATCTGCCGGTGTGTCCCCTGAAATCTTTGTCGAAATCGAGTGGTCCATACTCTCGGCAATGTCGTACATTGCTTGCTCCAAATTATCCACTGGTTCCGTATTCTCAGCGTTCGACATGATTGTCTGCCTCCGGGCGCGATTCTACTTCACTTACTACCTCTGCATCAACGATAACATCTTTGGGTGAAAGCAATTCGCCAACTATTTGTGATGAAATAATTCCAGATCGACCCATTAATTCCAGCAGTGCCCTTGCTTCCGCTTCTGGGTTGAAGGTTTCCAGATTGGCCGCTGCGGTTTCGCCCACAAGAGTTGATTTGATATTGTCTTGGGTTGTTACGTCCATCTGAATACTGAGATTGCTTCTGTCCATCCCAAGTAGCTTGGACCGTCTATCCATGATTAAAAGAACCTGCTGAATCGCCTTAAGATCTGGCTCGACCTGGACTTCGGTACCATCGTCCATGCGCACCTTACGGTGCTGGGTCAACGGCCAAATAGAGGCCTGGAGACTATCTAGTCGCTCCAACTCCATCCTCAGGACCTCCGGATAGGCGAGCATTGTTTCTCTATTTAGTTTTTCTAGCTGCCTATTGATGGCCTTCTGCACGACGCCGCTCGAAACACCGAAACGTTTTGCTATGTCGGCAACAGCCATCCCGCCCTGTCGCATTTTGAGCATGCGGGAATCTCTTTCGGCAAGAAACTCTTTCGTCATTACTGATGGTGTGTTGTCTTTCATCTGTTCACCGCCCGGAATTCAAGTGGTTCGAAAGGCCACTTTTTGCCTCGCTTCATTTTGGTGGGCCAACGTCTCTCATCGCGCTCACCACGGAAATGGCGAACGTCATATACACATTCTCCCACACTTGTGGCATCTGGTTGTAAAGATAGACCGAATTCAGGCCAACGCGACCAGACCGCTGATCCGAACGGTCGCAAATTCCGGCTAGTCATTGACTCACCAAGAGGGGCGTGATGCTCTAGCCAAAGGGCGCAACCGAACGCAACGCGAATAGTGTCAAGATATTTTATCACTTCAACCGCTACTGATTCAGATGTCTTGTTCCCGGGGTCCAGGAAGGCCTTATAGATGGGACCGAGAACCAAAAGGCTTGGCTTAATGAGCTCTAGTTGGGTTTCGAGATATAGGCGGTCAGCGGAAGAAAGCAAGTTGAGGCCGTCTGGCTTCATGAGCAAGTGTGATTGGGACCGCATAGCGTAATTCATTGACATTGCTGCGCCGTGAATCGCCCGCGATGTGCGGCGAATAATGCGCTCAGGGTTTTCCAGGTCAACAAAGAGTGTTGTGATGGGTTTTATCCTCTCGAACGTAAAGGGATGAACCCCCCAAGATGGAAGAATGGCAACCTGCCTTGCAAGCATCGTCTTACCCACGCCCTCCGCTGCGACCAAAATGACCCGCTCTCGCCTCTCCAAAAGATCAGGAATAAGCCAATCATAAGAATCATCAGTCTCTTCTTTAACGAACTCATGCCAATCAACAAGGCGTCCGTCGTTTGTCAAAGACTCCGACAGCGCAGATGATGCCAACAGGGAGACTTTTGTCAATGTGCGAAGAGGCGTTGACCCGTCGTCAATCAGGAGCGACTTAATCTTTGACAGCATTTCATCTGCCTTAGTTGGGAACACCTCCTCAAAGTTTTCGTCAGAATCTTCATCAGCAAGTTCCTCAATTAAGCTTGATTCGCTGGTTTCCGAACCCTTCGTTGCGCTAGATTCGTCAAAATTAATTAGCTCACTCATCTGACCACCATTTTCAAGGAAGTCGGTAATATCTTTTTTGTGCGGACATACCCAACCCTGTACATCGGTGCCAGCTTTTCGTAATTCGTCAATAACGTGGGCGGCATGGATTCGCCCTGGCTCGTCATTGTCGGCAATTACGTCAACTGTTGCGCCAGCCAAGACCCGGGTGTGAATGTCGAGCCACTTACCAGCACCGCCCGGCATCGTGGTCGCACAAAGACCAAGGGCAGTCAGCGTGTCTGCGTCTTTTTCGCCCTCAACAACTATAATTGTTTCGTTATTTTCTTTTGCTCGCATAACTTGCGGCAGGTTGTACAGGACCTTGGGCGTGTCCTCTAGTTTGTAGCTATACCCACCTCTTCCATCTGGACGACGTTGGCGAAAGGTTTTTTTTCCGTCTTCCTTTACGTATCGAACTTTTTGAAATAGCAACTCACCGTGCTCTGAGACGTAGTTGTATATTGCCACTAACTTTAATTTTTGCGGCTCTTCAATTTTGAGTGGACGAGATGATTTCGGCTTCCAGCGGTCATTCTCAGTCGGTGACCATTCGCGAGATGAATCAGGGGACATTAAATCTTTTATTGTTAGACCAACCGAAGCGGCAATTTGGTCAACCGTACATCCGCCCGCCCGGTGGCAGTGAACGAGAATGACCCCATCTCTTTCGGCGACAGACAGGGAAGGGTTTTTGTCATCATTTCGGCAAGGACAACGCGCGTCCCAGCCATTGGACGTCTTCATGACTCCGTCCAGGCGTGAGAGAAACTCTTGCGTGTTATAAAGCACGATTGCCGACCCCCAATACGTCCTGAATAGTTGGTCTTTTCATTTTTATATTTAAAGATTTGCGCAACTTTTCACGCTCAATCTCCGGGATGCCACCCCATATCCCAAACGGCTCCCATTCCAATGAGTAGTCGAGGCATGTCAGTCGAATTGAGCATTGGTTACAAATGCTTACGGCCTTGCTGGCGTCACGCTGTGCCTGTTTCCGTTCTTCAACCGGCTGACGATTTGAAAAATTTGGAAACCACCAGTGGGTCGGTTGCCCGACACAGGAGCCACCAGTCGGCGGATATTGAATTTGTTCCCCCACTTCATCCCCTCACGTTCGTAAGTCGTGCTATGTCTTTGGCTGAAAGAAATATGTATGCTGATGTGATCGTCAATCGGCCTGATGCAGCGTCCGTATTGACGCTGACTGCGTCTACCGGAATGCCGAGCAGTGCGGCAATCTCCGCAGCAACACGTCGCACCAGAATTTCATCTTCGCTGATGGAGTCATCGAAATCAAGTCGCGCATCAAAGTATTTCGATGGAATGGCCGGAGCATTAGCGAGCTCTGCTTCTCGTCCATCAGAATTTTTGATTTGCTGGTTTGAGGTTTTAAAAGACAGGCAAACTGAGCACGCGATACGCTTGGCCGATGATGCCCGCAGCAATAGTTCGGAATGTCCGCACTCCAATTGATGTTCATATCTCACCGAGCCCCATGAGCCGATTTTGTTAATCGTGATGATGGCACGCTTTGGTGCTTGACGACGTCCGCTCATTGGGCAAAGAATACACGACTGGTGGAGCCTATTTCGGACAAGCAAAAGCCCGCCATTTCTGGCGGGCCCTGCTATCGATTCCTTCTCTCTGAGGGGAATTATCGATGTGTGGTGGAGATCAGAACGGCTCGCTGTCCTCTTCGATGACCTGGCGAGCAGCCTGGCGTGGCGCTGAGGCCTTCTTGGTTTGCTGGCCGTCCGGGCTGCTGCGACGCTTGCGCTCAAAGGAATCAATCGAGCGCGTCTGAACGCCTATGGCGTCTGCGACCAACTCGACGATAGACCGCTTTGCTCCGGTTTCTTTGTCCTCCCAGGAGCGCTGCTCCAGGCGACCGGTAACGATGATGCCTACGCCCTTTTCCAGAACGTTGGCTGAGTCGTCGGCCAGGTAGCGCCACGCGATGACGTTGATATAGGAAACCTTCTCCTGCTTGTCGCCAGACGCATCGGTCCAATAGTGATTAACTGCTACGGAAAATGCCAGACGTGGCTTGCCGTCCGCAGTAAACGTGAGCTTCGGGTCATCGGTCACGTTGCCGATGATCGTCGCGGGTGATTGACTCATTGTTATCTCTTTCTGTGTTTTTGGGGCGCGCCCCAACTCGATGAGTCGGAACATTACTTACTCAAAAACGTTGGAGCAAGTCCTCCTAGCGGAATCACTGAAAATATACGAGACTAGTGTAGCGACAATTCATACATTACATAATTTGGCACGACTTGACATCGGTCGCCGTAGTGTTAAAGTCGGAGTATGAGCGAGAACTTTGAAGCGAATTTAACAGTGGCAAACAACATTGCTGGAGCTCTTTTTGCGTACGCAACACTGGACTTGGGTAACCTGAGTGATGCTGAAAAAGACGCACAAATGGAGACATGTCAAGATATCGCAGATTTTTTGGTATTCTCATTTTCCATGAGCTGCGGAGTGTCTGAAGACGGTGAATCGTTCACCGCAACGGGTAAGTTCGGCCAATATGTTGAACTTTTAGAAAAATTTCTCGACCAATAACACCAGGTCAATACATTAATTTGTGATTTTTGCACCGTCAAGGGGTTGCGCAACTGTAATCAGATGGTAATATTCGTACGGTAATGGGGCAACCCGTTCATACGGAGGCACACCAAGTCTCCAGCCGTATCCGCCGAACACTGGAGACATATGAAACATCCGCTGAGGCTTTTTCTTCCTATTCTCATCGTCATCCTTGGTTCCGCAATCGGAGTCAGCGCCATTGGAAAGGAGGAACCCAGCGTCGTGTCCACAACGACAACAACTGTTGCTCGTGCCGTTACCACAACGACACTGCCAACAACTGTTGCCCCCACGACAACCACGGTTGTCGCGATATCTCCTCTGGAGTTCTTGTCTTTTGCGTTGGCAATCCCCGCCGATGTCCCTTGCTTAGAATGGGCCGGGGTCGCCCATCTTGCTGGTTGGCCTGTCGCCCTATTGCCAGAAATACTCACGATTGCCCATCGTGAGTCTCGTTGTCGAAACGTCATTTTTGGTCACCCCGACTGGAACGGCTCCGACAGCGGACCACTACAAATCAACAAGGTGTGGCTTGACGAAATTGAGTCCAAGTACGGGCATCAGGGGTACGTAAATATGCCCTTCTACAACTTTGCCTGGGCCTGGGAGATGTATGTGTGGTTCGACGTTCATCGTGGGTGCGGGTTTGCCCCGTGGTACAAAACCTATTCATGTAAATAAGGGGGCGTTATGAAAAACGCAAGACGGTTCGTTGTTAGCATTTTCCTCACCATTTTAGTGTTTGCCGTTGCCACCTGTGATGTTGATTGGCATAAGGCGAAAGCCATCAGCGTCACCAACAGCACTCAGCCCATTGACCTTTCCGGGGTTGATTGGACGGGACTGGCACGCCTTGTCCATGGCAAGTGCGGGGAGTGGCACGACCTTGCTATTGCTGTTGGCTGGTCTGAGGCCCAATGGCCCAAGTTGAGTTACATCATTCATCGTGAAAGCCGCTGCAAAATCAAATCACTCAATAAAACCGACCCCAATGGCGGAAGTCGTGGTTTGATGCAAATCAATGGCTACTGGTGCCGAAAAAATAAATACAATCCGACCGGCTGGCTTCAGGCAAAGGGAATCCTTAATAATTGTGATGATCTGTTTAATCCCGAAGTCAACCTCCGTGCCGGACTTGCCATGTGGAACTACAGCCAAGAGCGCAATAAGTGTGGCTGGCGTCCCTGGGCTACTCGCTGCTGAGCAGCAGAATACGCATCCCAATTTTGGGGCGATACGTAATGGAAAAGCGCCCTGTCGCTTGACCGACCATAGGCGAAGATGTATTATGCGGAAAGCCAATCAAAGGGACGTGCGGTGTCGACTCAAGTCATAAACTCACTAGAGGTTTGTGGAACTCGCGTAAAATCACTCGACGAGGCTCGCAGGGTAATCGTCGATGCGCATGAGCAGAAGTTTGGTAAACCGCTTGCGTCGATGTTGCCCGCGGAATACTCAAAAATGATACGCGAACTTGACGCTATGGGCTTTTTCGCACTAAGGGGCGCTGCTACATACCTCTCAAAGAGGCTTGGTGTTTCTCGGGTCACAATTTATAATTCCTTAAAGAAAAGCAATTTGTAATTTATTACTAAGTGCATACCGCTTGGCGGAGATCAATAATGTATTATTTGTTGTTTGCATATATTGCAATTTTATTGATCTGCTGCGTGACTGGGGGCGAACATGTGCCTATTTTTTTACTTGTGTGGTGTGGCTACAGGCTATATCGCCTGGCGCCTCGTAACTGCTCCTCGTCTGTGGGATAGCGAAGAGGAGGCAAGGCTGTGGAGAACAAAATGGTTGTCTGCTCAAAAGCTACTAGATGAGATAAATATTAATAAAGATTGATATTGCCTATTGACGGCTTGTATGAGCTATCTGGCACGTGTACACTTCTTCTATCTGAATTCATCCAGAGGAGCTGCAATGTCTCACGGCCTAGATAAAACGAGAGCTGGCAAGGTTCGCATGGCCTACTCGGACGTCGAGATACCCTGGCATCGCATTGGGACACCAATGACTGGCCTTCAGACTTCATCGGAGATGCTGAGGGCTGCTGGGGCGGATTTCCGGGTTGTTTTGACCAGGGTTGCCGCAGTGGACGAAAACGGAAACGTGATTTATGTTGTTGACGGTGACGGCAATCATGCTCCGCTAATTGTGGACGATAGTCGTGCCACGGTTCGGGTGAATGGCGATGGAACCTACGATGCGCTGTCTACTGTTGGTACCCGCTACGTGGTGCAGCAAAATGCCGATTGCCTGAATCGCGCTTTAGAAATTGTCGGGGCGAGCTCGGGCGATGCTGTCGTCGATACCTGCGGGGTGACCAATGGGGGTCGTGAGTTTTTCGCATCAATCGACCTGGGTCCACTTGTGCTTGATCCAACGGGGGTCAACGACAAAATGGAAAGGTATTTGCTCGTTCGAAATGGTCATGACGGCAAGACCCCCATAACCTATGCCAATACCTCGGTCAGGGCCGTTTGCAAAAATACGGTTAACGCAGGGCTGAAATCATCTTTACGAATATTTACTGCACGTCATACAAAAAATCAAGACAATGTCGTAAGTGAAGCTCAGGCTGTTCTGGAAATATCAACAAAATGGGCACGAGATTTTACCGAAACAGCAGAGAGAATGCTCAGAATTCCCATGCCTATTTCTTCCCGTCGATTCGACTCTTTTATTGGCGAGATGTTTTCCGCCAAGACAAATGAGAGCGCCAGGCAAAAGAAAAATCGTGACGATGTAGGTGAGATTATTCGTGCCCTTTATGTCTCTGAAAAAAATGCTAGCGGCTTTGGGTTTAATGGGTGGTCGGCATACAACGCCGTTGTTGAATATTTTGATCATTTCCGTGACGCAACCCCAGAGGACAGGGCAGCCTCGTCCATGGACCCCACTTCGTGGGTGTCTAGAAAAAAGGAAGAAGCTCAGACTTTAATCCTTTCAATGGCCGGACGATATTCGTGAGACAATTAGTCAAGCGTCATTCTTCCGCAAGGGGTGGGCAGCTATGAACTTTGAAGACGAAGATGACAATGAATTCTCAAGAGCTGACCTGCTAAATTTCCTTGGAGAATTCATCAGCCAAAACCGTGATGCTGACTCGATATATCGTTCTTCCTTGTGCGGAATTCTGGTTGCTCGCATTTATGAAGAATTCGGTCAAGGTGGACTTTGCGAACTGATGATGCAGATTGATATTCGTGGCGGGTGGATATCTGACATAATCTTCGAGGCCTCGGACTTCAATAACGCATTATTTAAGCGGCATGGTATTTATGATGATCAAATCATCCTAAAAGCTCGTAGCAGCTCAACAATGAATGAGATGAACAAGAAGGTATGGCGACTGCGCAGAAAATACGCAAATATTATTGCTGATGAAATCGTATCCATGAATCAGGAAATGGGCGATGATGCTGCGAGGTAGACCGAGGGGGGAAAAGTAGTGTCCCGCTTCCTCAGTCGAATCATTAAGATTTGCCCGCCCTTCAAGGGCAGCCAAGAGCAGGTTATGAAGAATTACGATAGCCATACATGGCGCGTAATCGATATGGACGAACGATACTCAGTAAGTGGGATCGGAACATTCGTTGAGTGCGAAGTGTGTAGGGTTCTTGCTGATACCGAGTATGCCAAATACCCGTGTGGTGAATCTCCACGAGGGATCACCTACGATGATTACGTGCGTAGAACTAGAAACAACTAGGCCCCCCTGAGCATTTGTTTCATCAGCGCAATCTCATTTACCTGATTCTGAATTATCGAGTAACACAGCGACTCGACGTCGTGCGAATCTACACTTAAGAGCATTTTCTTAGACATTTTCACCGCCATGTCGTGATGGACAATCATTTGAGAGAGAAATGTCTGTTCTTCTGGAGTCAGTAATTCTTTTTTCATTCGTAGCCCCACATTTGCGCCAAGGTTGGTCTAGACGGAGAAATACCACGACGCCTCTGTTCAGCTGCCAATTGCCTACTAGTGAGACCCGCCCAAACTCCGTGCATATCTACCGTAGGGAACTCAAGGGCGTACTCCAGACATTGTTCCCTGACCCGACATTCTGCACACATCGCCCTAGCTGCCACGATGTAAGTAATGTCTTTATGTTCTTTGGGGAACATCATTACCGTTTTTCCTTTGCAGGATGCTTCGTCCATCCATGCGTTTACTGAATCATTCTGATTTTGTTCGTTTTCCATTTACCTTTGTCCGTGTCGATGGGGTGGCCATTGACGCTTCCTGAAAAACAACATTGTATGGATAACCGCTATGGGGGTCATTTTTTGCCGCAACCGCAATCGCTTTAATTGCGTTCTTTTTTGCCTGCTGGAGTGTTTGTAGTTTGGGGCACAGAATCCCTAGCGCACCTAATGCATACGCGGCCCCCGTACCAATGGCATAAACTCCACCACTGTCAGAAAACCACGAGTAATCATTATCCACCTGATAGATGACGCGATTTATCGCAACCAAGAGGGTAGATCCAGCTTCGATTGAACGCGAAATGTTTGAGTCCGGGGGCACGTAGGAGTAGCCATTTGTCTCGTAGCACGACCGAAGGGCGGGTATGAATTTCGTAGTAAAAAACTCATCTAACTTTTTACCGCGCAGTGACGGGGGTGGCATTGGTGGCTGAAATGCGTATGTAACGATGTTGATGGCCCTCACATCGCCGGAGACCCCAATATGGTACGAGCCAACGGAGGCAATCTTTGGCATTGACGATGGGAGGGTTTGAATGCTCGATGTGTAACCATCAGGATCAACTGTCGATATACGACTGTCGGCACACAGAACGGCGTAACCGTCGCCACATATGCCGACAATGGTTGTCATTTCAGGAGACCTGATTTGCCTGCCGCTGAGATGAAATAAACTCTTTGCCACGGAACATACCCCAGCCAGAGTAGATAGGCATGCATTCGTATGAGAACTTATGATCACCGCTGTCTTCGTACATTACAATCCCCAGACCCTGCTGCCAGTTCTCGTGGCGCGTCAGTGGTCGTCCGTCCAAATCAACGCCGCCCTTGGTGCTGGGGATCGCCCCATCGATCCGTGCTAAACACCCAGGGGACGCGGCCATGATTGTCCGTGGCCCATCCCAATCTTCGCGTGTCTTGAACGCACATTCGATACGGTGTATGTGTCCGTAAATCACGCTGCTTTTCTCTGCGTTCAGATAAACGTGAGCCGTGGATCCAGAGCTCTTGACACGGTCGCCATGAATAATGCGAAGCTTCTGGTTGACCCAAATGTCTGATGCCGGATATCCTGGTCTGTACTCTACGCCGAACTCGTCCATTCGGCACAGGTAAGGAACGGACATAACGGGCCAAGAGTCGGGCGTATTGCCCTTTCGAAGACCATATGCGGCACCAGCATTCTGAACGATGTACTTGGGCATGCGTTCTTCATGATTTCCGGCAAGCCAGACGATCTGCGCATTGGGGGCAGCGTGGCGCATTTCCGCGCAAAAAGTTGTCGCACGGTCAATCGTCGCCTGCGTGGTAAGCGCATAGCTCGGATAGGTGACGTACTTCCCCATTTCTGGAAGATCGAGGTTGTCACCAACACAAACAATCAACTCTGGCTTTAGGTACTTGATGACGTTCAGCGAAACACTAATTGCCTCTTCGTCGTGGGTTGGCTCCAGGCAGCTCTCTTTGTTGCGGTAATAACCGAACTGGATATCGGGAACAACGACGCATGTCTTGAATGAGTCTGATGTGCGTGGTGATGACGTATTTTTCGGGAGCTTAATCTCGGGACCACGCTGAATTATCTGCCACTCGGGCCCGGATTCCCATTTGGGGGAAATTTGAATGGCGGCGAGATCGACTACCTGGGCATCGCCGTTCTCGTCTTTGAGCATTGACTGGTAAATGGATATTCTTTTGATATCCCCGACTTCGTCAATGTCGATATTCTTGGATGCGAGTAAATCAGCGATTGCTCCCAATGTTTTGGCTTTGGCTTCTTTGCTTTTTTCTTCGTTAATTTTACCCGAAAGACTCATTCTGTCTCCCCTGCGAAAAATCCACACTTACATCTCTTGGTGTTCGTGGCGCAAATACGTGCTGTCGTGAGAGAGTCACGCCCAATCGGTGTACCCTCGTCGGCAAGTAGACGTTCAAGTGCTCGCAACGACACCGACTGAGTTACGAGTGCGTCAACGAGTGCAATTTTGTCGTTTTCTGACATGGCACCAGCGATGACCGCAAATTTGCAGGCCTTCGCCGTTCCACCATTTTGCTGCAGCAGAAGAATTTTATCCGACAGCATATCCCCTCCGTTGGTTATCTATCTAGGAGTACACTTGGTGTAACCTCGAATAAGGATCATACGCGGAGTTTGGGGTAGAGATCAATGAGCATTGACAATTTGTTAAGACTGTGGTCTGGCGATAATGAATACACTAGCAAGCCGTCCATCCTGTCGACCAATATGAAGGTGCTGATGTTGATCACGTTAGACCCAGGCATGACGCAGGTCGCGATGGCTGTGACTCTTGGCGTATCGGAGGCGGCAATTGAAAAAGCGGTTGCAAATTTACAAAATTTCGGTATCGTGAATACACAAAAAGTTGGCAGACGTAACCAGTACGAGGTAAATCTGTCCGCTCTCCACAATCATCAAGACTTTATCGCCTTAAAGGAATTTTTCGATCATGTTCAAAAAGGATTCAAACACTCATAGCCTACTAATGGTGGCTAAAATGTTACGTAAGCCGTTCGCTGAGTCGGACATTACGTATATTTTGGGAGTTTTCGATGGACCAGCCAAGGTCAGGCGCTCGGCAAATTTGCTCGTTGGGCTGGGATATCTAAGTGTCTGCGATGATGGTAAATGGGTTATTACTGAAAGTGGCGTAGAGGCAGTTTATGCCAATGCCCTGAAGTCAAGAAGTTCAGACTCTCGCTAATTATTTCCACCCATACGGGATTGCATCCAAGCGTGGAATACCTCGTCATTCAGTGGAACAAACCATAGTTGGGACTCGTCCAGGTCGGTGATGTCGCCAACGAGGGACCAGCAAATATCCAGAACTTCATTAGCCATACATGAACCTACGTTGCAATCCATGCCGAAACGCTGAATGAAGTATTTTACGGCACACCCATGTCGTGGCGAATAGCACGCCGCCTCCGTGGAACCCATGTGTGGGCAAGCTACGTCGTAGACTTCCAGCTCAGACTTGACAATGCGCAAGAAAATTCGATGACCGTCATTGTTCCACAGCATCTCGCTGTCATGTATCTGATCGGCCACCCGGCGTCCTTTGTTGAGATTTATCTTTTTCGCCCACATTTCTGGCGTTGAGGAACTCACCGTATCACGCCGTGCTATTGTCCTCAGCTTCGTGAAATACGGCTTCCATTTCCTCTGGAGATATTGTACCGTCATTTAGGTATGCTCTGGCTAAACCTTCGATCACCTGTGCGACGCTGCCAAAACCGGCCATCATGACTGCTTTCCACAGTGGGATATTGGTGATTGCTCCAGCGCCGACAACACCCAGACCAGATACAGTAAAGGTAGCCAAAATCCTGTAAAGGACTGGTTTCATATTATTTGAAAATTTCATTTTTTTCTCCCCATGATATTTATGGTGCTTCTAACTATTATTCCAGAAATGAGTAGAGAAATAATAAATAGGATCCACTTTACATGGAGCCGATTTCCAGTAATTGGAAGTATTGACGGGGATTGCTGTTCGTCAGTTGGTGCGGCTGCCGGAGCTTGCGTGGTCGTCCCTGGGGTTGTAGCCAATGTTGGTTCCGTGGTTATTGGGGCGATAGTCGTGGTTGGGGGTTCGGTCGTCGTGGTTGGGGGTTCGGTCGTCGTGGGTGCTGCTGTAGTGGTGGGCGGTGCAACCCAGGTGACTGTCGTTGATACGGTCTTGACCACGCCGTTGACAGTTGCTGTCGCCGTATAGACGTTTGTACCAACAGATGAAGTATTTATTGTAATTGTTGCCACGCCCGATGAATTAGTTGTTGCAGTAAATGTCTGCCCTGCGTCTGGACCAGTGCTTACAACCACACTTATCGTGACTCCAGCCTGGGGCACCCCGGCAATAGTTTGTGCGGTCGCCGTAATGGTCAAGGGGGTTCCCGCAGGTGGGTTCTCTGGGCTTATTGTGAGCGTTAACGAACTAGGCAGAGACACTTCGCCGCCACCGATAGAAACTGCCTTACGTGAAGAAGAGGCCGATGGGTACGGGTAATCAACCAGCGTCTTTAGCGTCCCCACATTGCCGGTAAAGTATCCGTGCCAACACGCGGCGACAATTGTATTGCTTAGACCAAAGTCGGCTATTCCATCGGCGGTGGCCTCCGGCCCGCCATTGCAACCACCGTCATTAAACACCGCGCTTGGGAGCAGGGCGGTTAACCAGCCATATGGGTTGTAACTGGCAAAAAGTCCGCCCCCAGAGTTGACGAAGTCGGCAATCTTTTCGGCGTTGGAGGTGAAAATCGTATTGACGGAAGCACTGCGTCCCCAATCGTCTGGAATCCAAATCATACGTGGTGAATCGGAGGTAATCCCAGTTGCAAAAAATGCATTAAGTTCGGTTGTCGTAGTAACGAATTGGACTGTTGGGGCAGTTGAGAACCCGGCAAGAAATTTCGTAGATAAAAGAGTATTCCAGTTATTCCCACATCCACCAGCATTGGTGATACTTGCTATGCCAAGGATGGCAATTTTGCCATTATTGCCAGGCATAGACGACTGGTCGTACACACTCTTAACTACTTTGGCAATGTATTGGTCGGTATTCTCGCCGTAAGCAGCATGGCAAACAGGGTCCATGCCATCAAGAACAATTGGGCCACCGCCACTACTTGTCGCGTAAGCGGGTGCTTGTGGCGTCGAATATAGCGAAGATACCATCCCAAGCAAACCAAAAGCACCGATTAGACATAATAAGACACGACGTAATGCCCTCATTTATTTTCCCCTTTAACTTATTGCACAACAAATTATTGATCAAATTCGCCCTTCGCATGGTCATTGATATGACCATCAACTTTGGTCTCAATTCGTGACAGTGATTCAAGAACAATATTGTGGTCAGTTTTATTCTCGCGACGACCCTTTTCTACCAGGGCGACGAGAATGATGCTTACGGCACCAATTAGGGCAACCACAACCTCAATCATTCTTCGGCTGTTTCTGTGTTTTGAGATTCTTCCGAAACTCTTTTCCCGCGACCCTGAATCATCAATCCAGCAAGTGTGCCCGTAATGAAGGTAGCCACATTCGAAAGCACCCCAAAGAACATCTTGTCATTTTCGGCCTGGGCCCCAATCGGCTGAGTCACAAAAATGAGTGCGTAGAGGATGGCCAATGTTGTGGTTAGTAGCACTGAACCAAGAATGCATCCAATGACAAACTTAAGACGAGCATCAAGTTCTTCTTCCGTGTACCTGCGTTTATTCGTCATTGGCCACCCTCTTCGGTCCATCCAAGAATGTCTTCCGTGCAGGTCCCCGTCACCTTGCATGCGGGAGGATTGCATTCTTCGTTCTCCCAGTTGTCGGGGTCCTGACATGAGTATCTGAAGTTTCCGTCGTATCCACATGACGAAAGTGTTCCTAAAGAAATTGCTGCTAGTGAAAGTAGCAATATTTTAATTTTCATACTGCCCCTTTATTTTTATGTCAGAACATCTTGTCCCATGTGACAGGACCGATAATGCCGTCATCCTTCAGGCCGTTTGCCTTCTGCCATGCCTTGACTTTTGCTTCAGTGCCAGGACCGAAGTCGCCATCAGCCTTAGCACCAACAATTGCCTGAACCAGCATGACTGCGGGTCCCTTTGAGCCCTTCTTGACCGGGCTTCCCGGGTACTTAAACTCCATCGGACCGGCCTCAACTGAACCGCCAGATGGCGCGATTGCCTCCGTGGGCGCGGCTACGGAACCATCGGGTGCGGCGTCACCGAGGCAGTACTGCCAGTGCCATGCTTCAAATTCCTTGGAGTTCTTATCGCCGGTCTGTAGATAGAAGCCCCACTTAGGGGCGTTGGCACACATCCATTCGAAACAGGCACCGCCCATTGACTGTAGTTTTCCGCCAGCCTCGTAGCCGAGGTCGATGGCGAGCCCCCAGCCGTGATTAGAACCCTTTAGGCCGGTCGGGTCCGGTGCAGCCGAAGGGGCCTTGCCCGGCTTGAGATACCAGGTCTTGCCCTGATACTGGCGCGTCACCTGTGGCTTGCGCCCCTGGTCGGTCGTGGTATAGCGGTCCATGAACATAGACAGCTGTCCCTCAAATGAGCGGTAGTCGCCAACATTCTTAAGTTTGTGTCCGGCAGCGAGGGCAGCGTCGTACATCTTATTGAACTGCTCGGCAACGGGGGCATACATCTGGCCGCCGGTTTTAACCTTGGCAAGAAGGTTCGCGGGCAATTGACCATTTTTATGCGCCTTTAGGGCGGTGGGCACAACAAGCTTGATATAGGGGTAAATCATCATCATCCTCCAAATACGGATTGCTGAAAAATTATACCCTATGTGTCAGATTTCTCTTTCGACTCCCTGTGTTTAGTTAGCATTATTTGAGCGATATTAATAATAGTTGACGCAATGAAAATCTTCAGTCCTATTGATTGTGTTGGTCCACTCAGGGTGATCAAGACGAGGATCGTTCCTGACAATGTCCAGTTCATCTCGGTGATCGAGTCCCAGAGCAAATTAAAAAACTTCTTGACTAATTTCATTATATTCTCCCTTTTCTTGATGCAGCACCCGGTGCTGCAGAAACAACAACTGCCGCGGCGGCAATCAGGACACGTCTCTGGCCAACGGGTATGTTGGAACCAAGTGGAACGTATGTATCCACATTCCCGGCAGCAAAAATATTAATCTCTTCCTCAAAGGCTTCCTTGACTTCAGTTGGGGCGTCCTGGACTGCCTCAACCAGCGCGGCGGCCTCCCCATCTGAAATATCATCAATAGGGACAGTGCTGAAGATTTCCGTAGCCTGGTCGCCGGTAATTGACTCAAGAACTGCTCCGCTCGTGGCAATGCTCAATGACTGTTCTTCGGTTAGGCCATTCTCAATAATTGAGTCAATTGCGGCAGCGACCTGTTCATCGGAAACGTTGTCACTGCCGAGCACATCAACTAGTTCATCGAACGCTGCATCAGAAATTGGTTCATCCAAGATCGCATCAATGACCGAATTAAATGCCTCGTCACTAAGTGGTTCTTCGAAGACCGTATTAAGAACTTCCGCAAATACTTCATCACTGATGTCCGCAGTAAATACCTGGTCGACAACTGCGGCGATTTCCTCATCAGACAGTTCTTGTACAAATACCGCAGATACCAATTCTGTCAGTGCCTCATCAGATAGGTCTTGGCTGAATACTTCGGCCACGACGGCAGCAAACTGCTCCGAATCAATGTCTGACGTAAGTAGGTCAGCCGCTACTGCGACTAGTTCTTCTTCGGAATCTGCGTTAGTAAGCGCATCATTGATGGCGCTCGCTAGTTCTTCGGGCGATAGGTCACCGGAAAGTATGTCGTCGATAACTGCGGACGTATCCGGCCCTTCTATCGGTACATCGGGCGTCGTGTCTGGCGTTTCTTCTTCTGGGGCTGATTGAGGTACGGTTGTTTCGGGTGACGTTGTGGCAACTGAACTTCCGGTTCCTCCATCAGGACCTCCATCGGTATCATCTGGTACTTCAGGTAGTGTAGCAGAAGGAGGTGTAATAAAAGGTTCTGTAGTTGTTGGGATCTCTGGAAGCGTGGCAGTTGGAGGAATATCGGTAATTGGTTCTGTGGTTTCCGGAATTTCTGGAATAGTTGTTGTGGTAGTAGAAGTAGTGGTTGTCGTAGTTGTAGTAGTTGTTGTGGTAGGCGGAGTGGGATCAATCACCACGGCATCAACAGTTGCTTCAGGTCCGTACATGCAAGACCCTTCACCCTCTCCGACACACGGCGCTGTCCCTGCCTGAATCTTGAATCTCACTGGTCCGTATCCAGTTGTTCCAGGCCACATCCACGGACCGAGGCTGTATGAGGTGTTTGCGGCGTATGTCCACACCCCCCAACCACCAGTTTCTGCTTCATCAACGAGGTCAACAAACGAAATGTTGTACATATATGGAGCAGTATTGCTTGGTGTTGGGGCATCCCAATTCAGAACAACATTTCCATCGTTGTTCGCTACTGCGGTGAGATTTTGAACAGGGTTAAAGTATGGGGCTATCGTTGTAGTTGTAGTACTTGTAGTTGTCGTGGTTGGTACAACAGCGTTCTGTGTAAAAGCAGATGCGGGGACTATCTGCCATCCCGAACCTATATCCCAGTAGAGGGTCGTACTGGCTCCGCCACCATTTTCGTAATACCAATATGTGATTGGCTTGGAGACTCCAGCACTAAAGGAAACGTATTGTGACGGGTTACCCCAGCCGCCCTTGTCAAACCAGTTATTGTCTATTAAATCATTGTCTACATAGAGTTTTGTTCCGTCATCTGCGGCGGGCAGGAACCTAAACGAGCCAGTCACGGGCAAGGTTATGTGACCTTCATACTTAACAATAAAGTCTTCTTCCATGTTGAATAGCGGTGCGCTGTCAAAGTTCTGATTAATCTGAGTGAGGGTGGTGGTGCCAGCGACCGGACGACCGCTTACCGTAGGTAGCGGAGGTGAAGTGTTGTAGCCGAAGTTGTTGTAAACGGTTACCTTAAGCCCGTCGGCAATCGAGGCAGCGCTATGGGCGGGAGCAAACCAAGCTAAAAGACAAATAAGCCAAAAACCCCACAGACCACAACGATGGTGACGCCCTACAAGCATCATGTGCCTCCCTTTATACATTACTACTGTATCAAAGGTGCGGCTATTTTACAATAACAATCTATTTATTGAACCTTATGTCTAGCTCTGTCTTGTATTGCTCTGCCAAGAAATCTACATTTTTCAGTATTAGGGCATTGTGCTGACGTTGTGCTGTTTTGGGCGAAATGTGTTGCTTGTAAATCATTTTGGGAATGTGGCAACACTGCGTCTTGAGGAACGTTCTCACGCATAGGTCATAATCATCCGCAACCTTCAGGTTCCAGTCATGTCCATTGAGTGCTCGGTAGACGTCGGCGCGCCAGGCGCGTACATGGTTGGGGGCAGAAACAATATGTCTCATTGTGACGGTATTGAGTTCTGGCGCACGCATCGCCCAAACTCCCGCCTCGGTGTCCCAGTAGTCACTTCCGTAGCCAAATGCCCAGCCGTTGGGATAGCGCCCAGACTGACCATCGGGGAGGATTTCACACCAGTCTGAGTAGACGAACCCAACGTCGCTATTATCAGAAAACGCGGAATTGATAAGAGCGAGGGCATCTGGCATCAATTCATCGTCGTGGTCCAGTTCGACAAGAATGTCTCCCTTGGCAACCATGAATCCGTTTCTCTTTACTTCTCCGATGGAACCAGAGTGAACGTGAGAGCGGTGCATGGTAAGTTTATAGCGTTCGTCGGCGCAGAAGCCATATAGTTGCCGCCAGGTTTCATTGTTTGTTGAGTCGTCCCAAACAACCCATTCCCAGTCTGTGAATGTTTGTGATTTTAGGGAAGCCCAAGTACGGGCAAGAATTTCCTGGGGGGTGTTGTATGTAGGCGTAATGACGGAAATCATGCGGGGTGCACGTGAAACTCTGGCTGGCATTCAAGGAATGAACTGAGGATCAATTTGTCCGAAGACACCGTCAACAAGGACTCATGTGGATACATCCAGTGTGCCGGAAATACAACAACCCCGCCCTTTTGGGGTTTGACTTTGACGTCTTGATAGGGAAAGTAAGTTTCGCCACCTTCTTCAACAGTGTTGATGTAGCAGACAATGGCCCCAACTCGTCGATGTACCCGGTATACCCACTGTTGGCCATCAACATGTTCGCGGTAGTACCCGTTATTCTGTCTGTACATTTGCCACAGGTAGCCTGTATCCGCTATTCCTGACGCCTCGTTAAGGTACTTAAACCTACTCAGATATTCTGAAACTACTGGTCGCAGTTCTTGGTAAATCAATTCATCAATGCGTGAACGCTCCGCTTTGACAGACGCATCAGTTTCTGGATCATTCCAGTGGCCTTCCTGATCCATTGTGTTCTTCCACTTTTCGCCACTTGGCGTCAAACTTTGGCCTGAAATTGTTACACCAGGCCGAGCCATGTCAAGATTGTTGTAGTAAAACGACCAAACCGTGTCGCATAATTCATCACTCAGTCCCTGCTCGTAAAAGATGATTCCGTTGCCGTAATCTTTCGGTCTCATATTCTCCTCAGTTTGTCAGCGCTCGATAAAACATCATGACGTTAGGATACAGCATCTTAGTCTTAAGCCAGGACTTAGTCAAGTCGTCAATTGGACTAATTTCTGAGCTGTGCGGTTGCTGGCGAGCGTTATCGTCCCCGCGAAGGTATCGATAGATATGCATTGGTCCTTGGGACTCAATACTGTTCTTGACAGCATCCGGCATTCCTAGTTTCTCAAAAAACTGCTTTGACGCAACAGCCACATTTTCGGTTGAGTTCCACGGTTCATCTGTCATTGAAGCCCACTCAAGCATAAGTTTTAGTAACGGAAAAATGCTCCTCGAAGCAGCGGGCAGGTCGCCTTCGTTGAGAACAAAGTTTTCATTGTCATCATGTTGGCCAGCGTAATACTTGCAATACAACAGATGACCAACACTATCTACTGAGAGAAGTACGAAGATTGATTCAATATCAGATTGACTAACTGGCTTCAAGCAATTACCAACCCCGGCGGCAACCTGACCGGGTCGCAAAAATGTTGACGGTACATTTCTTCGTCCGGTATCGCATCTAGCCGGGTCGTAATTTGCCATTGGTTCAGAACCAACAAACTGAAAAATCCCTTGCGTGCTAGACGGCGCCCAGTCAAGCAAGTGTTTTACCTCGTCGTAATACGTACAGTTTATGTGGTAGTCAGTTTCTTGATAGGTCAAAATTAAACTGTACGACCTGATTATTCTCGTAAGCCCTAAAAACAGATTGCCTCGATCATCGTGAAAGACACCATAGAAGTCGGGGGACAATAGTTTGCTATTTGCTGTGTTAAACAGTTTAGTTGCGGTGTAGTCAACTTTATGAAACTCATTTGAGCGAACAGCACTCATGTCGTGAAGAGCTGGATAGATGTATTCGTAGTGAGAAATGTCCATCATTCACCTGGGACCATATGGCCAAATAGTTGGTCGATGAATAATGAGGTCCTCTACCCATTCATTAAATTCGTCCGACATATCCGGTATATCTGATAGTGGGGCACGCATACGCGCATTCGTGAGGCCGCGCAGATATCTGGCGACTTTTTGGTCTGGGACGGAGGTCCACAGCCAATTTTCAATGTCTTCTGGGATTTGAATTTCTTCAACGAATTCACTAGCAACAACTGCCAATTCTTCGTTATTTCCCATGTTCTCATGCACCCAAGCCCACTCAAGAATTCCACGGAATAATTCTTGCAGTGTTCGGGCGTTACACTCCGAATGCTCCATGCTATTAGCTTCGTTTGCTGAATTAAAGTATTCAAGAAAAACGATAAAGCCTTTTTCAGTTTGAATCGGCACACGAAATACTTTGCAGTGCGTCAAGCACGTGTAATGGTCATTGGTTGTTCCATATGGCTTGTCTGTTGAGCCACAGGAACATCTCTCGGTATCGTAATTCCACTCGTGGAATCCGCTGGGTAGATAGAAATTTCTCGGTGCACCATTGTCGCACCTATTAAAAGGCGCATTTGTTTTCTCATCAATGTCTGCTTCAAAGCGAAAGTTTTGAACTGCTTTACAGAAACTAAATAGGCCACGCCGGTCGGTTAGGCCAATTTCACGGAAGTAGTAGCCCATTCCGTACTCATGTGTTGGGTGAACTTCAAGCATAATGACTCCTATGACTTGATGATAAAGCAGATTGATACAACACTAACCGAGTGGGTGTGCTGTCCGGCATTACTTGTTGTTGGGGTATTAGCGCTATTGGACCACAGATGGCTATGGGTGTTTTGGGTCGCATTGCCAGTCACGGTGTGGGCGTGGCCATGGTTTTGGACTCCGCTGGAGTGTTCATGAGACGCGTTATCGGCGCTTGTGGCACCATGATCGTTGAAGGCATGTGCCGTAAACCCTGTGTTAGCATTAGCTCCAGTCGCTGACAGTACCTCGTGTCTGTGCACGTTTGATACAGCGTTAGTTGAATGGTGATGGGTATAGTCAGATGCATTTAGCGAATGTTGATGGTCTCCACCGGCTTGGTAGGTGTGGTCATGGTTTCCGCCGTCTACATTTGTACCAATAGCATTAGTGGCAGTAAAGGCAGAATGTGTATGTACACTTGTTTGAGCAGCATAACTAAACGTTGTTGTTCCAGCATTAGCACCGCTGGCAATACCAATTGGGATTACGGCGGACATATTTGGTACTCGAACATGTCCAGCAGTTTCTCCGCCAGTGTTGTATCTAGTGCTTAGGACCTGGCCTAGTGTCGAACTGCTAAGTACCTGTTGGCCATCGCACAGAAGCCAGCCATGTGGGACGCTCGTTGATGAACCACCCCACATTTCCATCGTTCCAACTGGAACATGATAACCGGCGACATATTTAGTGCCGTTGTAGAGAATAACCTGACCGTCGACTGGCGAGGCAATATCAACCTCAATTGAGTCAACTTGTACTGTTGATGGTGTGCGAAAAGTTGACTCAGCCATTATTGATACCTGATGTAAAACCAAATGCCGGTCACATTGCCACTATGGTCGTGTTGCTGGGTTGTTGTGTTGCTGGTCATCTGGTAGTTGTGAGACGAATGATCTCCGCCCGCTGAGCTAGTCGAGTGGTAATGAGTATCGCCAAGATTGGCGTTATGGTTATGATTGCCTGATGGCCCTCCAATACCGTGATTGTGGTTTCCGGACGCATTAGTAGTTTGATCATTTCCACCAGAATTACTACGAACGAATGTGTGGTCATGCGATGTAGAGTTACTTGATGGGTTGTGTGAATGACTACCGCCACTTTGGTTTCCGCTGGTCCATTGGTGAGAGTGGAAGGCTGATTCTCCTGCGCCGCCTGAATCATGGTTATGTCCGGTGCTACCAGACCCTTCAGTAAGCGTGATAGGGAAGGTATGACTATGGTCCACCGTAGCGGTTGTTCCGCCAATATTGATTGCTATTGTTAGTGAGGTGTTTGTGTTGCTGGCGTACGGAAAAACTGCGTTACTGAGATTAGGAAGGGAAAAACTATTTCCGTCTACTGACCCGTACTTTGTATCAATGGCGGCAAAGAGCGCAGCGTAAGTTCCGACTCTCGCTAACGACTGGCCGTTACAGATTATGTAGTTGGTAGGCGTTGACACGCTTGGGAACATTCGAATCGTACCTACTGGCACCGCACGCTCGGTTGCCACAAACGCGGCACTAGATGTTTTATACATCAGTGCGGCATTGTTGATAGCACCCGTCGGGTCAATCACTACTCCCGATGTGGTGAGCGTCGTTGGGATGATGAAATCGGATACGGCCATGGTGAATCAGGTCTTTATGATAAACAGTGCTTGCATGACCGTCATTGTGCCGTGATCATGATTACCGATACTAGTGTTTTGACCAGAGGACTGTAGGGTGACCGCGTTATGTGTGTGCGCATGGCTCAGCGAGGTAGCAGCAATCGCCCCGTGCGTGTGATTGTTGCTAAACCCCACGCTGTTGTGAAAATGGTTTGCGTTAACTGAGTTGAGACCATGCGTGTGATTTGAGTCTGAGTAACCTGTAAATTGGTTTACGTTAGTTCCTTGCTTGTAACCGGTGTTGTGAATATGCGCTGCGCCGCCGCTTCCCATGTTTCCTCCGTGGCTGTGGTTGCCTTTATCGGAGTTGATGGAGTGGTTGTGATCTATGCTCGGTCCACCGCTTTGATTGTGAGAATGTGCTAGTGAAACGGCAGAACCGTCAGTCCCATAAGTTGCCGTGTGTTGGTGGTTGTGCGTAACGACGGAACTTGTTGATGTATTTTGCACCGTTGTTGTTGCGAGTGTTGTGGCAATTGGAAGTCGGCTTACAAAGTCTGGTACTCGAACATTTCCAGCAGTTTCTCCGCCAGTGTTGTATTTAGTTCCGAGAACTTGACCTAGCGCTGAACTGCTAAGTACCTGTTGACCGTCGCACAGAAGCCAGCCGATAGGCACCGTACTTCCTCCGTACATTACAACTGTGCCGACCGGTGTTTCTAATGACGGAGTAAAAAGACCCGTTGATGTTGAATATGTGAGTACTTGGTTTGTGGTGGTTGTGCCCTGCAAATCAATTGTGCGTCCGTCAATGTTGAGGTCATCTGAAACTTGAAATGTTCTGGCAGCCATGACTATACCATCACAAACTTCTGAAGTTTTGCAGTTACGTTAGTTGTTGCTGCATCACTGGCAGATATTAGCAGCCTAAAGTTCGGGTTTGAGTAATCTGCAGTGACGGAAACACCACTAATTGAGCCACCAGTTTCAATAACCGCATACTCAACAAAGTCAACATCAGTATCCGCGCTATTGGGGTTAACTAGAATTTTTGACAATCGACGCTTGCTGCCCTGCGTCAAGCGAAGGGTGTACTCAATTGCCAGAACGCCGCTTGCCGTCATTGAGTCGACAACAGTTGCGGTGCTGTTTGCAGTAACTGTATTGTCGCCAGACTCTCCAGTAACCTGGAACGAGTTGCCCATTACTGCTGCGGGAATTGTCCCAGAAAGGTTCCCGGCTGTCAGGTTCGTTAGGTTCGCTCCGGAGACTGCTCCAAACGAACCTGACCACGTACCGCTGGTGATTGTTCCAACCGAAGTCAAACTTGAGGCAGTAACTCCAGAACCAAGCGTTGAGGAACTTAGTACGGTAGTTCCATTTATCTCATAAACTTTGCCAGAAACGAGATTAAAGTCCTCCGACGAGGTCCACGCTGCTGTTGCCGAAACCCACGTGAGCGTCTTGTCTGTAAGGCCCTTTAGTGTGATTCCACCGCCATCGGCAGTTGTGTTATCTGGACTGGCAACGGAACCGAGTTCAATATTTTTATCGTCAACAGTTATTGTTGTTGCGTTAATTGTGGTTGTCGTACCATTGACGGTCATATTTCCGGTAACAGTCAAGTCATTACGAACGGTAGTTGTTCCACTTGTAGCGCCAATCGTTAGCGATGTTGCGGCTCCCGCGAAGTTGACCGTAGTTGCCGTTGTGTTGATGAGGTCAAACGAAGAACTACCCGTGGTCAAACTGGTTGTAATTGCTGGTGATGTTCCAAATACCAGTGCGCCGGAACCGGTTTCGTCAGATATAACCCCAGCCAGTGCTGATGATGTCGTGGCGGCAAATTGCCCTAGTGTTCCGGTAGTCAGGGCGACATTCGTAATCGCACCACTACTTCCATTGACGGTCGTAACGCCAGTTGATGAGGTGAGATACGTAGCCGTGTCAATGGTCCACGTTTCAGAACCATTCGTTTTAAGGAAACCAGAAGAGCCGGTTAGGGCGGCGATAGCCGAAAGGTCGGCGTCATATGCCTGAACATCTGTTCCAATAGCAAGACCAAGTGTTGTGCGTGCAGTGCTCGCGTCGGCATCGTCTATTAACGAACGTCCGAATGAAGATAGCGTAGTCGTTGCGGCAGTTCCAGAGCCAGTGAAATATGGCAAAGCATCGGCTGCGCTTGTTAACCCGGCCAGCGCTGCCAGTTCTGCATCGTAGGCCTGAACATTGGTGCCAATAGCAAGACCCAGGTTGCTGCGCGCGGTGGCGGTATCTGTGGCGCCAGTTCCGCCATATGCTACGCCAACCGCGGTTCCTTGCCAGACTCCCGTACCAATTGTCCCCACCGAGGTGAGGCTTGAGGAAACAACCGTTGAATTAAGTGATGTTCCGGTAAGTGTTCCGGCTGCTGCAGTAATTGTTTGCGAACCAGCGCTCGTCAATGAAATGGATGTTCCGTTAAGTGAAATACTTGTATTCGAAAGAGATACGGCAGCGCTTGATGCTTCGCCAGGGGTATGGGAAACACTAATTCCAGTTCCCGCCGTAACATCGGCTACATAGTTTCCAACAGTGTCAGTCCCTAAATTGATTGGGTCATTGACCCAGGTTCCTGCGTTGTATTTAAGGAAATCACCAGTTGCTGGCGTTGTTATAGCAACATCTGATAGGTCATCTATCGACCCTGTGGGTCCTGTCGCCCCCTGAACCCCCTGCGCGCCCTGACTTCCAGTTGCGCCTTGCGCGCCTTGTGGTCCGGTTGCTCCAGTAGAACCCTGTGGACCGGTCGCTCCCGTTGCTCCAGTTGCGCCCTGTGGCCCTGTGTCTCCCTGTGGCCCTGTCGCCCCCTGTGCACCTTGCGGACCAGTTGCCCCAGTCGCACCAGTATCACCCGTGGCTCCCGTGGCTCCCGTGGCTCCCTGTGAGCCCGTTGCCCCTTGCGGACCCTGTGGCCCTGCTGCTCCCTGAGGACCCGTGGCTCCTTGGGGTCCTGCATCGCCCTGAGCGCCCTGAGGGCCGGTTGAACCCTGAGGTCCTTGCGCACCAGTTGCTCCCGTCGCACCCTGAGCACCCGTTGATCCCTGTGGTCCCACATCACCCTGTGGTCCTTGTGCACCAGTTGCGCCGGTTGCCCCTTGGGCACCTGTCGCACCTTGCGGTCCCTGTGCCCCCGTTGCTCCGGTTGCCCCCTGTGCACCCGTAGCACCAGCGTCTCCTTGTGGACCCTGCGCGCCCGTTGCACCCTGCGCGCCCGTTGCACCTTGAGCA